>Ga0115005_10000509_pt1 | contig 29919 bp, 28 predicted proteins | sample ArcOceMetagenome_FD_87163 | JGI IMG/M metagenome (GOLD analysis project Ga0115005, IMG submission 87163) | Marine eukaryotic phytoplankton communities from Arctic Ocean - Arctic Ocean - Greenland ARC118M Metagenome | ecosystem: Environmental > Aquatic > Marine > Oceanic | place: Arctic Ocean...
ACACGAATCATCCATTCTGTTCAAAAGTGGTCCACACAAATTACATAAGACACTATGAACCCTATTAAAAAGACACTATGAACCCTACTTCACGTAACACGAATCATCCATTCTGTTCAAAAGCCGTTCACACAAATTACATTTAAAAAGACACTATGAACCCTTGAAATGAAATCTGTTCACTTAACTAATTTCTAATCTAAAATATCCACGAATTTACACGGGCAACCTTACTCTGCAATTTACAAAATTTACACGACGCAATTTACACGGCGGCTACAAGCAAAAAAAGCTGGTAGCCAACTGGACCGAAATGTCGTTTATACTGTAGCCAGCTATGGATGGATACTGCAATAATTTCTCCAACCGTTGACACGCCCCGTGCGTGTCGTGTCTATAATAATTTTAGCTTTATTGAAGACTAAAAGAGATGGATCTTCATGAACATTCTGAGAAGTTGTGAATGAGGACCAAAAAAGACAAATAATAAAAGGTTTCAACGCACGAAGCACGAAGTTCCTCCCTGCATATTTGTAGGAAGTAATACAAACACCGAAGAAAACAACTCAGAAACATTAAACTTTACAGAAAAATTGAAAGAAGGTCCAATAAAATATTGATACCATGCCATATGGATTCGGGAACTCGAAGATTCAAAAGCAGCTGCAGGAATTGAAAGATGAAAAAGCTGCAAGGAGAGTCATGAATGTTGTCCCTGAATTAGCACCGGACGCACCAGAAGATATCGTTGGTGACGCGAATGTCAATGTAGTAGAGGATGTTATTGACAGCCCCACGGAATTTCTTGAAGAAGTTGCTGCTGATACGAAGTGGAGTTTGTTGAAGAACAAGCTCTGCTGCTGTTGGGGAGGAACCGACTGATTTTGGAAGAACGGATTCTTGATACAACCTATATCTGTCAAAATGATATAATGGATGTGTCTAAAAGTTGCTTTACGTGTATGTGAAATCACTGTGTGTCAGTAAAGAAGTAACTAATGCCTACTCATTGAATACAACACACTTGTTTTTGTAAGAAATAATTCTATCATCGACATGAGCCTGGATTGCATTTACCAAAACATTTCGTTCAATTATTCGCCCTTTTCGCACCAAATCACTTATACTATCACGATGGGTAACTCTAATGACGTCCTGAAACGAAAGTTTTGTTTCAATAGACATGTACGTTTGAATGACGAGATAAAGTCGCACATAGATAGTCAAAACATTTGATGAACTCACCTGATCAATGATCGGTCCTTCATCTAGCTCTCGCGTGACATAGTGCGCCTTTTATGATTGTTCAAAGATGTGAGTGCAAGGGTGTTGGATTGGCGTATCGTCTACTTCTACTTCTCTTACGATATGATGCAACTTACCGTTGCCCCAACTAGTTTCACACCACGTTCGTGAGCTCTAGAATAAGGTCTTCCTCCCATAAAGGCAGGTAAAAATGAATGGTGAATATTAATCATTTGATCATGAGCAAATGAATTCAGAAAATTATCAGAGAGGACCTGCATATACCTCGCCAACACAATCACATCTACATCCAAATCATCCTTGAGTATAGAGATTTCTTTGCTTTCTTGTTCTGCTTTATTCTCTGGTGTTATTGGAAACACTTTGAATGGGATACCAAATGCCTCAACGATTGGCTGAAGATCAGCGTGGTTGGATAAAACAACGCCAATATCGCAATCTAATTCCTTTGCCTCATGCCGCAAAAGAATTTCCCACTGCAGAAGAAAGCAGTGTTTGAGATCCTTGGATTGAAAAGAACATCAAAGAAGGCCATTGGTTTTCCAACCACTCACCAGACAATGTCCGTATTTTGAAACAAACACAGCCATTCTTTTTGGTCGTTCACGCCAATTTATCTCCATCATATTCAGCCCAAACCCAGCTTTGAGTTGATCCATTTCATCTTGTATAGCTAATTTTTCTTCGGCATGAAAACCATAGTCAGTAATATTGTTGCCATCAGATTCGGTAAACTTCGATGGATAAAATAAAGATCTCTGATAAAAGTGGTTCGAGCCAGGATCTGTTAATTGTTCTGATTTCATGATAGCACAGCCATATTTATCCAGAATTTGAGAGTATGCCGCCACTATGCCTTTCTGGTCAGGACCGTGAAGACGAAGAGATGCAAATTTTGATCGAGCCAGTTTCAAAGACGGACGGCAAGACATATTGACACCTAATTGATTTAGGGTGAGTGCGTTGAATGATGATCACCCCTTTGTATTACGAGTGTGTAGTATGAAGTGTTTTCTGTACCCCGGTATGTATGATGTATGAATTGACAGCTGACAGCATACAGCATACCAAGTATGAGTTGACGCAGAGTGTTGACGCTACAGTTAGTAGCGATAGCGACTCATCTACTCACTCGGATCGGGCGGGTTATAAAAATAGTTTGACGCTTTTCTCTGGATACCCTAATCCTAGAGGGATAGATAAATCGATTATGATGGATTTTATGACTACTCGTACGTTCAAACGTGGGCCAACCATATTTTTCGCCCAAAAGAAAAAAAGGCAATCCATTCTGAAGAAGAAGTGAGTGAGAAGACTTTAACTCCTTGACAAGATGCCACTCGACGATCCGTCACGAAACATAGATAGATTGAAGATTAAGAAGACTGGAATGAAAGTGGCACTTACTACACTTTTCTCATGGCTTTTAGTCAGTGAGCCATCAAATTGTTTTACGGTCAATTCGCCCTCATCCACGCACCCTGTCTTCGAAACGCATCTCAATCAAGCAAAGAATGGAAACGGAAATGACCCGACAGAGAAGAAAGGCAAACAGCAGAAAAAGAGGAGGTTTGCACAAGAAGTTGATCCTATTGTTGACTTTATGCCGCCTGCAGCAAAACAACGGCCCCTGTACCCCACTAAGAAAAAGGACACCACAAACGATGCCTCGAGCTCAAGAACCAGGTCTAAGAATATGGTTCAGAGCGGCAAATCTATTGACGAACTAGAGAACATTATGTCAAAGAGATGGGGTACCTCAGACGACGAATGGAAAGTTGACTTCAAGGAGTGGGAAGTAGCTGACGATGATGGCAACGAAGCCAAGGAAAGTAAACATTCTAGAAAATCTGTATCGTCAGGTCGAAAGGTCAGGTCAAAGCCTGTGCTTGATCCTTGGGAGAAAGAAGAAAAACGTAAAGAATATACTGCCGAGAAGAAGAAAGAGGCCGAAAACACGAATTTATCTACTTTTCAATCAGCGAAGAATCGTCAGGATGTAGTTCTCGAAAGGGCCAAGAAGAACCAAGAGCGTCTTCAGTCAAAAAAGAATGAAAACAACAATGCCAATTCCCAAGTGAAAATTGATAAAGATTTTTACGATGAAGATGACGAAGGTTATGAATCTGGTACATCATTTTACAATGGAGAGGATGAAGACTTAGAAGACGATGTTGAGGACTTTTACAATAATATAATTTCTCCAGAGCCTGTTGGTGGCGTTGGATCATCAAGTTCGGGGAATTCAAAACAAGGCGGTTTCTTCTTCAGCGGAGAAGGACCCAGTCCTGTTATTAAGGTTGAAGTGAGCCCTGAAGAGGAAGAATTCAAGGACAAGAGAGCAGCCAAGCAAAAGAAAGAAAAGGCAAAGAAAGCAGCAAGGACGCGGATGGTGGATAACGATGGAAATGAAATATTCCTTACCTTAGAACAAGCTCAGCGGAATGCGGGCGTAATGGGCTCTGATAGTGATTCGCCAGTCGATACTCAATCATCATGGGAAGATGTCGGAATCACAAATCCTATTCTTTTACAAAATCTTGATGATATGGGATGTGATGCGCCACTTCCTGTGCAGGATAAGGCTTGTCCATCAATTGTCAGTGGAAATGATGTTCTGGTGTCAACACACACTGGTTCAGGCAAGACTCTTGCATTTTTGGCACCTTTGGCAGAGACCTTGCTCTTCAATACAGAAAGTAACAATTCGGGTGTGAAAGTAATAGTTGTGGCACCGGGTAGAGAACTGGCAAGCCAAATTGTTGCAGTCGCAAGAGATCTTTTGAAGGGCACTGGATTGACTGCCACTTTGGCAATCGGCGGAACGCCATTCGGTCGTAACTTCGAACAAATAAGGAAAAATAAACCCGACTTCGTCATTGGAACCCCTGGTCGTATTGCTGAATTGATTGTTGGAAAGCCGGGAGATAAAAGTGGAAAATTGAAAATTGCCAATTTGCAGGCAGTAGTATTAGATGAGTGCGATGCTCTCCTCGAATATGAGCCACACAGAGATCCAACAACTGCTACTATGGAAGTTTTCAAGAGACGCCACGGTGACTCCCTTCAAAGTATTTTGTGTTCGGCAACTGCGGGGGATCTGTTGGGAAAATCACTATTGGACGATTTTCTCCGTAAAGGATACGCCCATGCTCAATCAGACGATAGTGATAAATTGATCACTTCCGGTGATGCAAAAAAAATAAGAGTAAGCCGCACTGCAATTCATGGTGTTGTTCTTGTCGACCATCAACGATTCGCTCTAGAAGCACTTCGCAAGGTATTATACACAGATCCAGCCCCTCAACAAGCGCTCATCTTCGTTGATAACGCAAGAAGAGTGGGCATTGTTGTCGATAAGCTTGCCCAACTTGGAATAATAGCAGCTCCATTGCATGGTGGTTTTGGAAGTGAAAAGGGTGACAGAGCCGAGGTCAATAAGGCATTGCGAGAGGGATTTGTTGGTATTGTGGTCGCAACAGAAATGGCTGCAAGAGGAATTGATGCCCCCTATTTAACCCATGTCATCAACCTTGATCTCCCGACAGATGCATCCCATTATGCCCACCGTGCTGGAAGATGTGGTAGAGGTGGAAGACCTGGAGTTGTCGTAAATATTGCCGTCGGCGCACGGGAAAAGAATGTACCGATGAAGTTTGCTAAAGCGCTCGACATTGATATGTATTTGACTGAACCTCAAACAGGTAAATTGGCAATTCTCGAGAGCAAGGCAGAAGAAGAAAAGATATGACTGCTGGCATAGCTCTAAGGAATCTAAAACATATTCAAATATGAAATATTGAACATCTTTTTCCGGCATAACTGGCAAATAATTGTTTCCCATTCCTCTCTGGACATTCACAGCAAAATCTATTGCACATCGCATGGTATATTGCGGTGTTACTTTCGGATTGTCAGATAAATGGCGGTGAGCTGCGTTTGTACCTGACCGTCCCTACACAAGCACAAGAGGGCTGAAGGAGCTTTAATTAACCATGAACTCATGGTTGTCCCGCACTTATAATGCGGAATGACTCGTGCTAGACACTCATTACATCGTAATACGTACGAAAATAGATCCTCCACTATGAGAAAGATTTAATTTTATGTTGGTATCTTTCAGGTTGAAAAAGAATTGGAACTATTTACAAACAATCTAATGTGTGCGCTTCTTGTCACCAATTCGGTACGTATATCACGATCTCTGCAAATCTGTGACCAGATTTGACTTCATAAGCATCATTCATCACCTATTCTTTTCTTGAATCAAATTCAATTTAAAGGGTGGCGGAGAAATCATTAAGAGCAGTAATTGCCTTTGCGTTAGCAGCAGCACATGCTTCTCCCTTTCTTAGAGTAGCAGCTCCGTAAGTAGCCTCGATAGCCTGGAAGAAAACATCGGCCTTCTCCTTCTGCTGAACAGTGGTAGCGGTTCCACGAACAGCTCCACGGGTCTCGTACATGAAACGGGTGAGCTCACCCTTTACGTTCGACCATTCCTTCTTCTCGACGTATGCGGGAATCTTAGCAAGACGAACCTTGGTCTCAGCAATGATAGCCTTCCTATGGCTGAGGTACTCAGCATCATCTGGCGTGTAAATGGCATCCTTGGCACCTACGTCTCCGTAGACGGAGTAGGGAGAGTAAGTCTTACCGGCCTGATCAGAACCGTAAGCAGCTCCCTCAGAGTAAGAGGTTCCGTCTCCGATAACTCCGAAAACAGAGAAACGGGGGGACTCTCCTGCTGCAGCGTTAGCAGCAACAGGGAGGAAAGCAGCTCCAGCAGCAACGATCTTTCCGAAAACCTCACGACGTCCCTCAGCATTGACAGCGGTAGAAACGCGTGCGTTATTAGCCTATTGATGCAGAAAGAATTATATGTGAGATAAGAGACAATGGGTATTGATAGGTAGGTCATGGCTGTGATTTATCCAAACTGGACCTGCAGAGACAATCTGCCCGAACATGGAAGATAACCAAGAGAAACTCTGAATGATTCGCATGCACACCCTGCAGATGATGCTTTGTGCAGCAATACAAACATCATCGATGTTTCCTAGACTCCGTAGTGTATTTCCCCAGGGGCCACTAACGTGTGAAGTTTGACACTAGCTTCGTTGTCTCAGTCATGATCGTCGCGAATGATCTTGAAATAGTTGTGCCATCACGGGTCAAGATTCCAACATTCATCATTAATTTCCGTACCTCAGGGGCGAAAGCAGAAGCGGAAGCAACAAGAGCGAAACAGATAGCGGACTTCATGGTGGAAAAGTTAATTATTTTATTGAATTGTAGATGGTGACCGATGATGTCGAAGAGAGGGAGCTCAACATTTCTCAGAGAGAAACCAGGATACGCAAAAGAAAACTCAACTTGGGGTCCTCCGTACGCACTTTGGCTGGGGATGTATTTCTACGTAAATAATACGTAGAAAATGGAATTTGAGGCAATCTTGAGACCGTCTGTCCGTCAACAATTCAATGAAGCTTCCGGCGGCGGGAGGCCCGTTATGTTACCGTAAAAAAACGTTACCTGCTAGATTGAAGAAGCAATCCTTACTTGACTTGGGACACATGTGCTGATGGATGCAACGTTATGGAGAGTGCTCGCATCATCGCATGCTTGCGAGCATGCATGCGACGCGATATGCATTTGCAATTATTGCATTGTGAAGCTATTTACACCTGAAGCCTTTTTGATAAAATAAATTTGTGGGTTGTCAAAGTGTTGTTATAAAACACTGTTCGAATTCGGGTTGTTTCCGGTGAAAAGAGAGTTACCAGAATTTCTGGCTATCTTTTAATAATAATAATAATACATGAGACCTCAATGTGAAAGATACTACGTGTACCGAACATTCAAAAATGATAATTCTTTTGACTATTATTATTATATGAATTTGCTTGAAAACTTTTGAAAATTTTGAACCTTACTCTAGCAAGTTGGTTCTTTGTGTGGTTGTGTTGAAGGAATTGATTTGTACATTATTGTTGGGACAGTTGTTGTCATATTTACATGGTTTTTCCATCAGCAGCATTCGACTCACTCGTGAATTTTGAAATGGATTCGTATTAGCTGATGACTTTTTATTTGCTCTTGTTGGAATGTTGCTTTTTAACCTAATAGATGGCCCTGGACTGCGGCTTGGAAGCAGCCTCTGAGCTACTCATGGAAGCAATGCCACTATTTTTCTCTAGACCAGTCTTGAAATACGAAGATAGAGTGATGACTGCATTCAATTCATCATCATCATCAACAGCAGTCTTGCTCTCTTCTTCAACTTCAGGGGTTGAGGCCTTGGGTGGTTCCGTTTGATGCTTCTGGTCTTCGGAGTGGTCGTAATGTGTCATTTTAGACAAGTTTATTCCAGAGCTATGGCGGACACTACCCCTTTCCCACGAGTGGTATTTCATTTCTTGGTTTGGTTTAGGTAGACCTGGACAAGCATGCAATGGCTTCGAAACTTGATTTTGCTCTAGCACATCGACCGTGATTTTATCATCTTGAGGACTTCTCTCTTTTTTTGCAGCGAATGTTTTTGGGTTACGGGAGCCTTGGGGTTGATAAGGAACTGTGAAGCTTCCAAATTGAACGTAAGATGCTGTACTAGCTGCATCCTGGCTTATCTTTAACTTCTTATCGCAATGCATCGTCAGCGTTTGAAGCATTGTGATATTTTTGAGAACTCTTTTATGTGTGTTGATTCGTTTGGCGTCAGATTCATGTATGTTCTTTGATGAATTACAGACAAGGGTTGACAACTTTTTGAGAGTTTTAGTTTTGCATTTTCGCTTCCGGAAGATTGGGATAGTGAAAGTCGGAAGAAAGACCGCGACAACCGCGTGGACGTTTTCTCAATTGGTTTCTCCGAAAATAGCCACAACGGTATTTTTTAATTCTGCCATCAGTTCAAAAGTGAAAATATCAATAAGATACATACACACTGTTCAATGGTAGGGCGTAGAACCAAACAAATCCTTCGGATCTACCGTGTACACTTGTACCAGTAAAGGAATCCTTTCATCATGTTACCCCAATCTGTAATGTTGCGCTGATGCCCTTGATTCTTTTGACATCTCGATTTGTTCACAAGTAAAATCACTTTGCGGTTGCTTGGAATCTATCACTCACTTCTTCGGCAGATATACACAATATCTCTGGGACAGGTACAGTTGGTAGAGGTTCGGGAGCTCTTCGACGGGCAGTTCGGGGCATTTTTTACTGTATTGGAATTTTGGAGCAGAGATGCATTTGAACTGCTGTTAGAATGGGTCTAGTAGAAGTGCAGATAAATGCATCGAAATTGATGGTATGGTTCTCGTATTTTGTTAGAGTGTGCCTTGCAAAAAATCATAAAGTTGGTCATGTGGAGGAAACATGACTTCAGTTTTGATGAGAACTTCGAGCAAATATTGAGGGATTTACATTCCTTGGGGGACGCTTTTTAATAAGTTGTTTTTCGGATCTTGTTCTTCCTTGATATCCTGAACTCAGCGTACGGGAGCATGCGCTTCGGCGTGGCTTTCTCCACGACGTGGGCTGGGTCGATCTCGAGCGCGATGGCGTTGGCGCCAAGACCATTTAAGACAAATGGTTTGGGTTCTCCATTTCCGGTTTACCTATTCCCTTTTGCGAGAGAGTGAAAGTGGATAATATAAGGATTTTCTAAGTCCGCAGACTTGACGAAGATATCAGCATAGGGGTCCGTCTCAAGGAGGGACCAATGGTCCTTAGCGTTGGCAGCATTTTTGATGTCATCAATGAACGTGGAGAGTTCAACGTTCGCCATCTTGGCTTCGTCGCTGGCGAGGAAGGATTTCCAGTCAGCTGGAGTGATTGAGGATGTGGATATCATGCTTATCTTTATTCCATGCCGCCTGTAGCGTCGATGATAGCGTTGTTTGAATTGTTCTTTTGTTGAAAAACAATGCGTAAAGCAATTCTTTTTCGACTCACTCGACGAAACGGATAGAAATCTTGTGGGTTGGAAACCAATCTCAAATCTTAGGGTCATAATGCTCTCTACTTTCCACAAATTTCAATCCAATCCCATTTTACTCTCCTTCTTTCTTTCCTCTCTCTTTTTCGAACGTCAAATCCTGTACTTTCGAACTTGATTGCCCTGTAATAAGCTTGCACTTTCACTGCACTTTCAACTTTCAACTTGCACTTGCGCTTTTGAACGAACTTCAAAATCGAATAGAACAAAATAAGCACACTTTGTAGAGCCGAGAGCAAGCCATACAATAAAAGAAACCCATCTTTCTTTCACCTGCCTGAACAAGTAATTCAAAATAAGTACTTTCACATTATTCAGAGGTACCAGCAAGTCATCATACCAGAAGGTTGGACACGCACAATGTATGAATAGTACAAACAAGAACTCTGGAGATTGAATTACTTTCCACCTTGCTCATTTTGTATTTTTTTATCAACCATCGGTGAAATATAAAGCTTTTATAGTACACGTACTGTTCTACAACACTAAACTTTCAATTGAAGAACAATGTTAAGTCGCGAGTTTTGTAGTTTATTGCAAAAATCATGAGGTACTGTAGTACTGAAGTGAATTCTTATGGTGAACATTCGCAATCATGTCATGTCATGCCATGGCATGCATCACGTTATCTCGACCTTCCAAAGTACGATATCTTTGTTGCACGAAATTGTGACTACGAGACCGTGAATTTGGAAATGAAAGTACACGTGCGTGTACCATTGCATTACAGAATGTATCAAATCAATACTTTCATAATGAATGAATGCACGAATGGAGAAACCTATCGAATGCAATCCCATCATCATCATCAACACCATCATCTTGCATTTCCTCAATTCCCAATTCCACCAGCTGTTGACAAATTCATACCCACACCACCCACAGAACCAGGTCCAGCAGCACCAACTCCAGCACTTCCCCTTCCACCAGCAAGTGCACCAGCAAGCCCACCTGCGAGTCCACCAGCAAGTCCGCCTGCAAGTGCACCAGCACCACTACTCCCACCCTCATTTGGAGGCCCAACAACCGACAACAACTGACTCAACCACTTCTTAACCGTCAAATCATCCCTCAACGCCCCCTGAAACGTCTCATCCCTCAAACTAACCGGCAAACAATCCCTCAGCGCCTCCCTCGCCTGAACATTATCACTCAATCTCAAATAACACCTGACGATATGTTTCAAAAGCCTCACACTAGGATTCACAGTGAGCAATTCAATCATATTGTTGAGAACAGCCGAGACGGCGTAGAATCTCTCTCCGGTAGCGCAAACGTATTGCAATCCCATTTCATCCAATAAAACCTTTTGAACAATAAATGTAGCAACTGTTTTGGACAGTTCACTCCCACTCTCCATGATTCGAAGACAGAGTGGGATGATTTCCGTCTGAAGGAGGAAATTGATCACGTCCGGATCATCCATTTTCACCAATGCTCCAATCACCCCCAAAGAGGTGAGACGGAGGTATTCAAATGGTCGCGATTTAGATTGGGTATTGAGAAAGGGGTAGAGATAAAGCGGGACGTGAGCTGCTAGAAATAGCGATCGGGTATCTGGATGACTTGCGACGCACTGGAGCAATGCCAATGCGTTACAGACTCGATTGCTCGCGTGTGCTGTGAGAGTGGGTGGCCATAGGAGGGGATAGATGGATGCGATTTCTTGGAGGAGGGCGGAGACGGTTCCGACCGAGTGCCAGAGTATGGGTGCGAGGTCGGAGAACGATTCGCGTTTTTTGGAGAGTTCGAGGAGGACGCCTTCGCGCTGTTCGGGGTTGGTGAGTTGTATCACGAGAGGGAGGAGTTCTTCCATTCCCCCCGATGTTGTAGAGGAGGGTTGTTGTTGGGCTGTGTGCAGTGAGGATATGGATGATTGGATTCCAACTCCAACTCCAACTCCAACTCCTAATCCTCCTTGGGAAGAGTGAGGGTGGGTGAGGCTAGCGGTGCTGTTGGACGATGAAAAGAGGGAGGGAATGTTGACGTTGGACGGTGGGTTGTTGGGGTTGCTTTGGGAATGCGAGTGGAGAGAGGAGGAACCAACGCTGTTGGACGAGGAAAGGAGTCCTGATCCTGATACTGGACCGTTCATGTATGACAGGGATGATCCACCTATGATGTCGTTGCCAATTGGTGGCATTGTGTTGGCGAAGATGTTGTTGTTGCTGCTGTAATGTTGTATCGTTGGGTAACGTTTATTATGATCGCTATTAGTATCCATGATGTTTGTACAGTATGTACCGGGCGGGCGGTACGGTACGTAAACGGAAAAAATGATCATGGTCGAATTTTTTTGTTCTGAAATTCTTTTGGTAGTCTGTCCTTTGACCGACCCAACAAACAGACAGGCGATCGCATCGAAAGGAAACGGAACTCGAAACGATGGCGCTGTTTTACCAACTCAACTAACTCAACGTCCAATTGCCTGGCTAGTTAAACCTTGTCAACTTGTCCCTTCTTTCTGACACTACACATACCCACTCATTTTAAAATTTAACAACGCAATCAATAACTAGCATGACCTTATCGATTGCAACAAGAGCAGCTACAGCCACATTGAGGAGACAAGCATCTCGCACTACCGTTAGAGCGTTGAGCAGTGGCGAGAACAGCACCCTTACGCCGGACAAAACCCATAATGTCTTTACCAGAAAAAAGAGCGAGGTAAGTTATGTTTGTTCATTTAAAATGGCATGATATGGGAAGGTTTATTAAATAGTGGGTAGGAATTGAGTCGGAAATCACAAAAAAATAATTTTATTACTCGGACGAATTCAGTACTTGTACTTGTCGCTACTAACATACTATTCGTACCCCCCAACACAATCACAACAGTATCAACTAGGAAAACATCGCTCCAACGCTCTATCCCTCCTCCAAACCCAACCCATCATCGAAGTCGAAGGAAACGTAGCAGTATGCGACGGAGGCGGGGGAGCCCTAGGTCATCCCCTTGAATACATCAAATTGGGCAAGAGGGCGGATTATCCTCCGGGGAGGAAGGAGGAGGATGGTTATCCTTGTATTTATTGTGGGTTGAGGTATCGTTCGACTGGTGGTGGTGGTGGGCATTAAATTGATATTGATATTTATTGGAGTTTTGAGTTTGGTTGTGATGGGTGTATTGATTGGATTAGACTTGGATTTGGACGGCAGATAAAAAGTGTATTTGCTCGACTAGATTAGATGCGAACATGAATGGGGATTGATCGGTATCTTTGGCACGAATTTTATGTCAATACCTTAAGGTATGCGGTAGGGTTGCAATACAATCTTTAAATTTTGTTATTAAATAAGCAGAAAGGAATTACATGTAGTGTAGATACTGAACTGAAGAAATATGGGTGGTTGGTCAAAATGCATTGGAGGAAGAAATTAATAAAAGTTACACATGATTTGATTATTGGAGATGATTGATTGAATACTACAATGTCTTGTTCATGTCAATGGGAAATGAAAGAACAAAGTGACCATTGTTCTTCAAGCCTAAAATCATTCAGATTGAAGTATGGAATGTCGTGGCTGTTTTGGCTCAGCTATCTCAAGGTACCACAAGTACGTGTATGTACTGCAGGAAGACGGAAGCAACCCAATCTCCGTTAATACTCTCGTAGATTACAATACAGCGCATACCGGCAGATTCAATTCCACCACCACGTATACTCGGTATGATATCAAATATGATGGAATGGATGAAGAAGGCCATCTCCATCTTCATCTATGTGGCAGAAAAATGGGGATCTCCCAACCTAACACAGACGACGAACACATCATTATTTTGAACAACTTCAACCGGCAAGAAAAATGAAAAATGAAACATGAACCACGACAGTACCACCGCACCCACCACGACGACGATGGCACTATTCTTCATTCACTTGTGCCATTATTACACTGATAACGATATTGGCCAATATTCTTCTCAACATGCTACGTGTATCTCAAATCGCAATAACTTTATCCGTCCTAGCATCATGCAGTGCATTCTCAATCAATCCAAATCCCAACACCAGTACAAACCCAAAGGTTGACATGGACTCCAATCGCCGCCAGCTAATCCAGGCGGCACCAGCAGCCCTTGCTCTCCTCATCCTACCCCAAACAGCTAGCGCGGGTATTGATCCCAGTGCTCTCAAAAGTCTAAAGGTGGAGGGAGACGATTCAGGGGCTGTAATGCGTTTGAGGCAGTTGAACCAGGAGGAAGATAAGACTAAGCCTGAGGATTTGGTGGATATTCCTTATGAAAAACTTTCAAGTGGTGTTTCTTACAGGTACGTGTGAGATAAGTTGAGATACGGCTGATTTATAGGACACATACGTTTGTATGAAGCACACCAAACCACAATTTGAAATTGCATCTCATTGTGTTACATGTATTCAATTTACAGAGAGTATAGAGAAGGCAAAGGAGAAGCCGTCGTAAAGGAAGGATCAAAGGTAGCTGTCGAAATGACCATTCGCTGCAAATCATTCTCAACAGCAAACGAGCCAGGCGGACTCAAATATTTTTCATCAAAGACCGATGCAGATTTCGAAGAAGTAGCCTGGACAGTTGGAAGCGGCGAGCTGCTCCCGGGGCTTGAGGAGGGAATGGCCGGGATGAAGAAGGGCGGTTTGAGGAGGATTGAGGTTCCGAGCACGATGGTGTTCAGTGCAAAGAAAAATAATCAGCTGCCGCTGCCGTCGGCTGGGAACAAGGATGGCAATAGACGGTTTGATAATTTGTTCAAGACTGATGCTACTCTTCTATTCGAGGTATTGGTGACGAGAATTAAGTAAAGATATTAAAAGTCTTCCATCACCTGCAATTTTTCATGATGTGTCGAAAGAATTGAGCAACAATGACTTTTATCAAACCATTTGACTTTATGAAAACGGAAGCATACACTAACTTTGTATTGTGGACTCGAATGAATCAGCGGTGATGGCACTATTGCAAGCTTACATATTCATTATCTTTTCTGTGTGTGCAGTGTAAATAATAGTTTACGCCTGGACTGGACATTGTACCAGTAATCAACAAAATAATTCACTTTCACAAAAACACTTTTTATTAATAATAATTAATAATGTAATTCACAGGTTCCCCCGTTCCTACCGAGCAAGATTCATCTTTTCGCGAGTGCGGCTAAGAGAGCGAGCACTCAATTTAAAATTGGGCGTGAAAGTGCTGCTATTTTCCTTCTGACTTTCCGTGGTGCGAGGGCGACTGTCAAAACCCTTCAAGCCCTGCTTTCTTTTTGCTTCGCGCCAGGCACCTTCCAAATCATCGTCGATTCTATCGTGATGTCCCTTGCTCTTTAACTTAAATTTAGGGGAAGTGATGGTAGGAGTCGTCAAACCAGAGACGTCGCTCGCAGCATCGTCGACGTCCACAGCAAGTTCAGCTAGACGTTTGGATCTTGCAGATACGCTCCGCCTAGAAGAATTTGCACCTTCTTTCAGACTCATCTTCAACTCACTATGGCTTTTGGATCTCGAATTGCTACCAGTTCTGGACGGCGGATTGACAGTCCTGTAGGCATTTTCAAGCAAGACCTCTTCATCTCTTTTCTTCGACTTACGCTCTTTCTGTCTCTTCTTAATGCGTTGCCTTGCTCTGCGTTCAATCTCTCGCTCGACTTCTGCACGAACCCAAATGAAGAAGCGTTCAATCACCAGTGCAGCACGCTTCTCTTTGACTCTTTGGATGTATGATCGGAATGCACCCTGAATCTTTCGAGCTGCGATTCTTTGAGATAGTGCTAGCTGAGCTGAATATACCATCGCCTTAAAAAGACGTTCCAAGTGGCATTGCTTCTTCGCAAGAATACCACGTGTAGCAGCCTGAATTAGCACAGCAGCTACATTCTGCTGATGTAGCCTCTTTCGATGTTGCACACCTCTGACAACAGCTTGGATTTTGCAAGCCTCAAAGCGCATGATCACAAAATGAGAATAGTTCCAGAATCCCCGCCAATGACGCTGGATATCGGTTGCGGCCTTTTTCTCATGTTTGTAAATGGCATAACTGGAGTACTGATAGAACCTCCTCCAGGTCTTTTGGATGCTTATTGCCGCGAATTCGCGCACCCAACGCTCTTCATTCGCCAAGTTGCGACCATCGTATCCTCTCCAAACTGTTTGGATCTTACGTGCACTAATGTAGTAGGTGTAACCGCGGCAAGTTGCTTGACAACGATACCAAGCCTGAATGGTACGGGCGGCAAGCATCCTTTCTTTCAGTACGATTGCCTGACGGCGTCGTACTATTCCCTGGATTACAGTGGCGCAGTAATTCTCCATAAAGTCGCGTTTGCATAGGAAAGTACGCCAGTTCTTTTGGATTTTTATGGCTGCACGATGTTCCATTAGGCGTGCCTTAAATTTGACCCGTTCAATGCGACGGCGGACAACGCTCTTCAAAAGATGGAAAAAGTATCGTCAGAGATTGAATCCATTCAACATGAAATAATGAATATTCAAATAAATCAAGCTTACCTGGACAATGATAATGTGAACCAAATTAAACAACATTTCCATTTGAGCAGTGTAACCTCTCCAAGTCTTCTGAATCATCACAGCACCATCGTACTGTCTCTTTTCATTTCTTGATTGGTCCAATACAGTAGCCTTCTGTCGCGCCTGATATCCTCTCACGGTCTTCTGTACCACAATGATATCTGCTAGAGTGAAGACGTAATCGCTGTAGCACCAAAAACCTCTCCATGCCTTTTGAATGTCCCTTGCAGCTCTCTGCTTCTTCACTCTCGTCCTAGAGAGCCACGACCTCACGCACATCTGAATTCTCATTGACATCTCATAATGTAATGCTTCACGGTAATCCTTGACGAAACGAATCGCGCTCCAACGACGAACAACACTTTGTACAATGAGAACGTCAGCTACACAATGCAAGTAGTTCATTGTGCAGTCATAGCTGCGCCAATACTTCTGAATGGTTGTAGCGGCATTGCAAACCTTTTCACGGCGGGTATTTCTAACGAGTTGAATTGCAGCCCTCCTTCTCGCAATACTTTGCACAATAATTATATCGACAATATCAAACTGATAATTGAGCTTCGCTGTGTATCCCCTCCACGCACTTTGGATCTTCGTTGCACTCCAGTGAAGGTAGTTAAGCTCACGCTTGCACTGTAACCCACGCCATAACGACTGAATTGTGACGATAGAACGATGACGATTCTCAGCCTCTTTAATAGCTAAGTTCCTCCGCGCAATACTCTGGACAACCGTGATGTTGTACAAGTCTTCATACACACTCATTGTGGCTAAATATCCTCTGGCAATCTTTTGTATCTGCTTTGCACAGTAGTGCTTGTCTTCCATTGTATCGCGTACTAGCCACCCACGGAATGCCGCTTGAATTCTTGTAACACAGTAAAGGTATTTGTATCTATGGAGCTCTGCTCTCCAACGACGGAAATAAGCTTGTGCAACTACAATCGCCCATGTTCTATCTTCACGATGTCTCACGGCAAGGTATCTTCGCATTTCTGCTTGGATTGGGATTGCCGCTGCAGAAAGAATCATTGCACCTGCTCTCTGGATAGGATCCTGAATGTGAGCCACAGAAGAAAGCACAGGATCAGTTCTCCTGTTATAAGGCTCTGGCGCTTTGAATGAACCTTCTCTCGGGGAATTGCCAAATACGGCTGGAGCTTTAAATACACTTCTAGTAGATGACTGGGTCGATAGTGCAGAAGCAGGAGACCTAAGGTGCTGAGTGCTATATTGTGGTTTATCAAACCAACTGTCACGTTCTTCGTCTCTAGCTCTAGGAGTTCTTTCGCGCTTTTGCTGGGGAGATCTTATCCTACTTCCTGCCAACGTCTTGGTCGGTGAGCCATCGCGGTAATTGGTCAGGGCGAACTTCATCTTCTCTGGGGAATAGGTCCTGGAGCCACCATTGCTGTCAGAAGATTTTTCAAAAATGTTATCGCGCCTCCTTCCACGATCTTGTGCAACAACTGGATTGGACTTTCCACGTGAAAGGTCAAACTTATCCTTTGATGACTTCTTGTGAAGTCGCTCACTTGCAGCTTTCTGTTTCTGTGATTTGCGCTCCCGTCTGCCATAAATAAATGACGGGGAATGGGATAAGGAACGTTCAGGAGATCTAGATCCACTCCGCGCTTGGTCAAGCTTGTGGGAATATGGAGACTCGACAGGAGAATTTTGCGGTGAGAAGTTCTTCCTTGCATTTCCAATGTGTCCAGGTTCGTCGTCGTCATCGTCGTGTTCAAGGAAACCTCGCGATTTCCTTGGACGTTGCAAGGCTCTTTGTGAAAGACTGCCTGTTTTCATTCCTGGTCTCTGCTCCTTTGGCTGAATAGCGCTGGGAGACACATTCAAAGTGACAGCTCCGCTATTATCATCAATTCCCAGAAAGGCATCGCGGACTTTTTTCTCACCAGGAGGCAACATTTGCCTCTTGCTTCGCAACTGATTTGCAACCAAGCTGTTCTGAACAACCTCAGTAGTCACGGAACGGGCAGAACGCGTTGCAAAAGATAGACCATCATTATTATTCATTCCATCATCATCTGAATCAAAAGACAATCCAGTCAATGTATCTTTACTGTAACCCCCACGCTCCAGCTCAGCATCACTTTCGCTGTACACAAATGAATACATCTGTCTAGCCTCCTCGTCATTAGATGCAGAAGGATAGAAAGGCTCATCAAAAGGATCTTTTGACGGCTTCGCTTTTTCAAAGGGATTAGCAACAAAGTTCTCTTTATCAGTAAACGTTTCAGGGTTCCAAACGTCACCACCATTCTCTTCAGAGGCCGATTTTTCTTTATATTCAGTAGCCGATTTGTTTTCAGAATATTCAGGGACCTCGGAGTGTTTAGTGCTCCTGCTCTTGGGACTTCTTGAAGTAGGACTCTCGCTTCTACTTTTTGATACAGCGAAGCTGTCCTCCTCATTGGTACTGAGTTTGCTGTGCTTCATCGTGCTCCTGCTCTTGGGACTTCTTGAAGTAGGACTCTCACTTCTACTTTTTGTTACGGCTAGGCTGTCTTCTCTCTCAGCATAGTGCTTGCTGCTTGTCGGACTCTTTTCTGGAGAAAAGTAAGAATCTTCAATTCTATTCTCCCTCTTGGCGTAGTGCTTACTGCTTCTAGGGCTATTTTCTGGAGAAGCATAAGAATCTTCTGTAACGGGCTCGAGATCACGCACAGGACTCTTCCTCTTTTCCTCACGTTTCGTCGTATAAGTAGGGTCCGTCATTTCTGAGACATCATCGGAGTGTTCATCAGAAATGATTTCCATATCACTGTCCTCGATTTCATCCTTTTTCTGCGCATCCATGTTATCCTTCATGCGCTTCTCCTCTCGTTCCCTTCGGAGCTTCTCAAAAGTGGATTCCTTCTTCTCAGTGACAGTGGACGTTTTTGATCTTTGATGAGAATATTGAGATTTGGTATCATTTCCTTGACTGGATTGCCTCGATGTACCTGATGCCCTCGATCTATCATCTCTAGTTCTATCATCTCTAGTTCTATCATCCTTTTCAGAAAGGCTATGCCGTGGAGCTCGATTCGTTTTCTTCTCATGTTCAGCAGCTAGTTTGGCCTTGTCGACAACAATTTCACCAGAGTGCCTCTTAACTCTCTCCTGACGCTTATCCTTCTTACTGCTATCGTCCTGCACACGGGACTTGGACCGGGATCTAGATCTAAATCGGAAGGGAGATTTCCTTCCTGTATCATCTTTTTGCGATTTCTCGCGACCGCGTGTCCTTTCAGGAGATCCACCACCTCGTTTTCTACCTGGTGAAAAGCGACTTAAAAATCCGCCCTTTTTCTTTTTTTCGGGGCTTTTGCTACGTAAAATAGTTGTCTTCCGTCCAGACCTATTTGATGGTGAAAGGTTCTTTTTGTTATCTGACTTTTTGTGAGAAGTTGTCTTCACACTTCTCGTGGGCGAAACGTTCTTTTTCTTCTTCTCGGGCGAGGATTTCTGTGAAGAGAATCAAAGCAAATTGTTAGGATAGGTTTGTAAAAAGGTTATAAGAAACATTCAAGGCAACTCGTATATCCAATTTGATACTTACACCCATTTGAATCAGACTCTTGACTCTGGAAATTCCAGCATTTTTCTTTCCTTTCTTACTCAATGCTTTGTCAGCAACGTCATCGGACTCATCAGAGTCACTCTCTGAATAAAGCTCCAATGGTGGATCCTCGAACGATTCTTTCGCCTCCTCTTTCTTTTCAACTTTCTTTGCTGGTGACGCGGGTCCCAATGTTTTACCCTTAGATTGTGCTTTTTTGCGGCGTCTCTCAGCGACGCTTTCCCTCGCTGTGGAACCGGCAGTACTGTCTCCATCACCACCAAATTGCAATACTTCAGTGTCAACAGACTCCAAATCGTTTCTGGATGAATAGTGCCTTTCTGTATCATCCTCCCGAGATTTAGAACTCTTGTTAGTACTCCTTCGCGACGATGATTTGCTAGAACGACTGTCACGGCTAACGTTGTCGTCTTCAGGAATGCGGCCCAAACCATCACGTTTTGAACGGCGAGGCGGGGAACCAGGTGGAGGTGGAGGTGGCGGGGGAGGAGCGGAAAAAGAATTGTGGCCGAGGCTTCCGTTGGAAAAATCGCTGCTCACAGCTGATATGAATTCCTTCTCTCGGCTATTACCAGTTCGCTTTCCACTAGATCTCGTTCCCCCAGATCTCGACGATGTATGGGAGTACTCTCTCGAATTGCGTGAATCGTTTTCATCTTCATAACGAGATTGTGGTGCATCGTTTGATTGGATAGAAGGTTCACGTAGTGATGCGTCAAATGAGGTCCCTTTGCTCCCCCTATGGCGAGATGATGTGTTCTTGGAGCTAGTTTTGGATCTTCTTGGTGGTGGAGGTGGAGGAGGGTCGTCCATGGATGTCATGGAGAATGATCTAGAGGGATTGGAACCAATGGAGGAATGATGATACCTTGAGCTCGGCATACTATGTTAAGACTGGCGAGAGGTTATGAAGCTCTAATTTCAAGATGTGATCTATCTGCTTTGAAAGTCAGATTGATCCGTGCGGTACCACAACACGTTCTTTTCTATTGATAGTTTTCTTTAATCCGGTCGGGTGGTGGCGCGATGTTTGTGGGATTGCATTCGATAGAGGATTGAATGACTTGACCGTGTTTAATAACACGATACCACGGAACGGAGGTTGTGTTCTTGTGAAGAAGATTTGTTGGATGAAAACGGCTCGATTGACAAAACTTGTCAGACATTGAGGCTAATCTATTCTGTACAACGTCTGGGGGTGGTCTATTCGATCGCCAATACATACGTTCATGAAGATGTATGATAGATTGAACACATACTATGCTGTAAGCTTGAGCCGTTTTACGGTTAACATGGGGTACCGTGATGTTTTTCCCAAATTGAATATTTTTCATCCAAAAATTCCCGGGAACCAATCTTGTAAGTGTCATGGATAAATTGTATACGGACATGAATAATGTTTTCGCGCACAAAGACAACAAGCCTGAAATTTCTTGTATGTGTTTGATTTTCACGCAGGAACACTTTGTTCACACTCTACCCTCCTTTTGACTTCGACAACAACAAATACAAAAATTGCCCACATCCAGTTGACGATAACCCTGATGCATTGCGTTTAAAGTCTATATTTAGCTGGAGCAACGTTGACAAGAAATGAGTGCCGGTAGCAGCAAATCTGCGGGTTTGGCACAACGCTACCTGGCGGCCATACAAAACAATAGCGACAACAAAATACATTCTGATGGTGTTGACACAGTAAATGCCAAACCCAAACGTCCACGAAACCATTCTGAACCAATACAAAAGGCTGCACATTTGTTACCTATACCAAATGATGCTCATTTGGAGGAAGAAGCTATGCAGAGTAGAAATGGATCGACCTCTCCTTCTAGATTACGTTCTTGCCGGTTTCCCCTGAATAATACCAGGGATTCAGTATCAGATATGAATGAAATTGATGACACTCTCGTTTTGAATAATGATTGCAACGAATCAGAGTCACCAACTTCTGAAACAGAACACACAAGTGAACTTAGTAGCATACGGAAGTGGACCCAACCGCAGTGGCAGAATTGCCGTTCCCGTCAAAACAATGCCGAGAACGAAGGTGGAACTCAGAAATCAGATTTGCAAAGAGGGAGGCGGATAGACACTGCGTCCCCTGTGTTGACTGATGTTTCGGATAGCACGGAAATTATTAATAATCGGTCCATCGCACCTTCATTATCAAGTTCTATTGGGTATAAAAACAAGAAAGGAGCAGATCAATACATGAAGGCAGGGAAGTCAGTAGATGCAAACCCGCAAAATATTCCTCCGAAATCATGGCAACGAAAGAAGGAAAAAGCCATCGATGACCAGGGTTGGATTAAAAGTAGCGCTAGTAGAAGTAGTGCCACCCGGACTCATACGACAAAGGAAGCATCGGTGTACCCAAAGATTAAAAGTAGTGCTAGTAGAATTAGTGCCACCCGGACTCATACGACAAAGGAAGCATTGGTGGCCCCAAAGATGAAAAGACATAGTCTAACTACAAGAGTCAAAAATCCCTTATCATTTTCAACTATTGCGAAGCAGGACCCCGGCGAAAACGATACTGTTGAAGCTCCATCGGTTCCACAACACAAAAATCTCTCGTCCCATAAAGAACCTTCCTTGCGCCCCACTGTAAAATCTAGTTCAAGAACTAGTGCAAATGTTCATGTATTCGAGCAACCTAAACAAGTCTGGGGAAACTTTCAACTTCGATCCGCCGCCAACCGTGTATCGAAACATATTCAAAGTAAATTGGATGATGGACAAGAAAATAATGTCGAGAGAGGCAATATAGGTCATAGCCATGCACGAAAGTTGCAGCCATCGCTTTCAGAGATAGCAGGAACGACAAAAATGCTGATAGAAGAAGACCAAGATGATACTACCTGCACTAATACTTGTACCATATCTACCAACGAGCAAGGCGTCCCGAATGGTAGATTGAATGCAAATGAACCATCCGATCGTCGCGAGAACGATTCAGAATTCGTTTCTGTGAAATCCCGTCTAAGAAGTTGGAATCAAAGCGGCAGAAACTACCAATATGTTCGTTCTTCTTCGAGTGCTAGCCCCGTTCGCAATAAAATCTCACCGTCGGCATCTTCTGAGTCGGGTGTTCGTTGCGAGAGAAAGCAAGAAGTGTTGGCTGTTGATAACAACGGAGAACAAGATGCAGGTATGAATCCTATTATTAGCAAGGCTCAATTTCGTCGATCGATGACGTCAATCTCATCTCAAGAAATTGCAACAGAAAGTGATGTCGCCTCGCCCAAGGTAAATTCACTCAACGATAAGCACACACACAATAATGATGTATTCGCAGTCAGAAAGATATCTCAAATGGAAAGAAACAATGAACCTAAGAAATCACTGCAAGATCGCATCAAGACTTTTGGAGGAACACAAGCCTTCAAGCAACTTGGAAATCGAACTTCAAGTAAAGGTGAAAGATTTTTTCCGTTGTCATCTGGTGTGAATGCAACGGATAGTGGAAGGGCGTCGCCAAGCAGTGTGTATAGTAAAACGAAGTTGCTCAAGTCAGTATCAGCAGATAGTGGAAGATCGTCACCACACAGTGGGTACATTAAAGCGAAATTGAAACCGTGGAAATCAGGTCCAAAGAAGAATACACCAGTAACAGTAGACGGCAAGGCATCTCGATCCGAGCTTGATAGTCCAACTGCAGACAATAGACTGCCTGAAGATTCTTCTGATGTCATTCACAGAAATGAGGTCGGTGTTTCTCCGGTCTCCCTGCCTGGACGAGCAAGTGTGCAATCGAGAGTCACCAGGAGCCAGCAAAATCACGTCGAAATAATCAAGAACGTCAACAACGATGACGATGTTGATCAGCCACATACTAGTTCAGCCGTGAAAGGCATAAGAGCTAGATTTGAATCTGCTGCGGCGAGCAAATCTATTTCGCTCAACCTTCGGAAAACTACGTTGTCGAAGTCTCCCATAGGGGGGCTGAAAACTAATTCTGAATCAATTCAAAGAGAAGACAAAGATTGGAGACGCAGGTCAAAAAGCGTGTCTGCATTACCACATGCCGACGAAGCAAAAAAGGAGAAAAATGGCGTTAAGCCGTCTTTCACAGATCCAAGTGTTCCTGGTACTGGTCAAAGCAGCTCCAAAAGTTCTGAGGGGAAAGAAGACGAGGCAATTCTTGGCCCAAAGGAAAAGATAAACACTGCAAGCTCAGGCATCCGCGGTAAGACCATATCTCAAAGATCGAGTGATATTTCAAACGATAAATGCTTTTCCTCAGTTTCAGCCAAATCATCGACTTTGGAAGATAAGAATGAAATGCAAGAGACGAGACCAATGCCTATCGATATTAAAGCGCCTTCCCGTTCAGGTGGTTTTCAAAGTCTTCGGTCTAAATTTAGAGGAATCTCGAGAGGAAACGAACATTATCCTGAAATTGAAGAAATCTCTACTAAATGTGTCAGTGTATTTGAAGATTCTGAACGACAAGGTGAACAGAAAGCAGCAGTAAAGCAGTTTGACAGAAACCACGAGATCAAGCCATCCATGGTCTCTGCTCAACAGCCTAAAGAGAGTAATCTCGAAATTGGATCTTTGCAGAATAGTGCATTTGACCGTATCCGTAATGGGTTTGAAAGCGGCCAAAAGCACTCAAAATCACCTTCGCCTACGAACACTTCAAGATTAATACAATCTCCACGGCCTGATGATGCGCCAATTGATTTCGCGGATAACCCGAGTCAAATGCTATCTTCAAGTCGTCAGAGTCAAGCTCAGTATAAAAACAATGCACCTCTTCGTGACAATCAGCGGATCTCCGCTTTCTCCTCGTACAAAAGTGGTAGTGCCACGATAACCAGTGTTCAGCCAGGAGATAGTCGAATCGAAGCTTCTCGTGAGGGATCAAATATCCAAAGCAATGACATACCTTGGAAAGTGACAGAACCGAACGATATCCCCTGGACTGACCGTGAATTATTAGAAGAGCGTGAGCGATCTTTCTTCTCCCAAAATGCTGTTAATATGAGTTATAGTGCTGAATTTTTGGACTATGCATATGAAGACGACGATTGTGATGGTGTTACTCTCTCGCCATCGGCTTCTGATGTATCTTCATTGAGCATCCCCTTTGGGCTTCAGAGCGTTGGTGGGTCATCAGCTGTTTCAGATTCGAGTGAAACATCTGATGAGGCTATTGAAAGCGTCAGCGCCAGCGAAAAACAAAGCACTACGGTGGGTCCTTCCGAGGCATCTTCCAGTCAGATATCCGAAGCGGCAACACCACTGTTCCAGTCCATGAATTTGAGATTCGGTACGTGTATGGCTACCAGTTCTGACACTACTGGCACAATGAGCTATGGCAACCACTTTAATAAATTGCTGGAAACGCTCCCGCCTCCTCTTGACGTCGAGGAAAAAGACGAAGATAGCGATGAGTCCACATATAAACCTGGCAAAAACGATGACTATGGACCGAATAGACAATTTGAGGAGCAGCTCAATATTAGTCGTGAACCGCAATGGAAGAGCGATTTTTTTGCAGTCGATTCAGTAAAATCAAACCCGACTGTGGGAAGTGGGGAAGCTGCTGGATGGGCAGCAGCATTTCACAACGAGCCCTCAAGCGAAAACCCAAACACGGAAGATAATGGTATCGCGACAAAGGTACCAATCAAAAGGGCTAACCTTTCAGACTCTATTGGACCTCAGAATCCTGCGCCTATCAAGACAAAATTATCAAATTTTCCTATTCAAGAAAGATCTATCCAGGACATGAGTATTGGTCGCAAGTCGACAAGTGTATCGACATCCTCATCCCTTTCACCATCGGCGTCATTTCCAGAGAAAGTTAAGTCCATTCCAAGTGCTTCCGAAACTCAGAATCCAAACGTCAAACCTTCGATGTTAAGGCCAGCCGTTGCCTACAGGCGCTTCAACTTACAGAAAGTTCGTGCGTTTCAGAAAGCTCGCTCATTCCGCCGAAGCGGTTGACCGTGTTTGTTAAAACTTATTTCATACGTTTGTCTTAAGTATCCATTTGATCACAAGGCTGTGAGGTTTAATAGTGCATTCATAGCGGCAGTATCGTATCTCATAAATTAATTACGATTGTTTCTTTATTCCTTCAAACTATTGCAACACGATTTCGACACGACATGGTGGTAGAGATCACTCGTCAAACATCATTAGAGGTATTTTTCACACATCATTTTCTTACTCCATTCATTTCTCCCCAACTTTTAAATTGCGCACACACAAATCAGTCCTCTTTCTCATTAAAAATCTTGGACTGAGATAAAAAGGTCGATAACATCCCAAGAGAAGCAACCCACATGGCAACGAATGATGCGCATCCAACGACGACCCATAAAACTGGAAATATATCTGGAAGAGCTGGTGGAGGAACCACAAACGCCTCGGCGATGTGCAAAATGATCATTAAAAGTATCGACAAAGGTAAAAATGACTTGTAAAGCATTTGAACCACCTTCGCAAATCGCCCTCTTGGTATTTGTATTTGTTTCTCGTTTTCATAGTCCAACTTTGATAAGATAAAACATAGATAAATTACCAATAGGATGAAATAGACGCAATGCAGTTGGTCCACGACAAGTAAATGCCACAGAGACCAGGTGCTGCAGACCGAAAACCACTGCGCTAGCTGCATCGGTGCATCGAGCAATGACAGTGGAGCTAAAGCAAATAGGATACTCTTTATTCATTGAATTGATTCAGTCAGTCGACTTGATGGGACTTTAAAAGAAAAGGATTTCTACGGTAGTCCAATGGCACGCAATGACTCACCTTTTCATGAACTTGAAAGCTTGCCAAAAAGAAAGCAAGGGAAGTTCCCACCGATCCCCAAAGCAATGCTTTAAGTTTTTTGGCTGGCGAAGAATTCTGACGCCCAATGATGAATAACGGTATACAAAAGGGTAACATCATTGTAAGAGTCAGTGCAAGAGCACATAAAGGTTGCAAGTTCCCCGGAATACGCTCACGAATCGAAATCGGTTTGATGTTGGCAACACACCAGAAGTTAGCGACTTTCCCTTCGAATAAACCTCTTGAAAAGGGGAATATGCGCCTCAAAATTGGGCCAAATACTTCTAGGACGCTCTCACTTGGTTCCTGGCGATAGTAATAAAACGGGAACCACAGAGTGAAAAAAGTGCTTATCACTGCGACTCCCAAAATTGCAATGCTCCGCAGGACCTCAGCACCTGCTTTCTGTCGGAAGCACTTTCCAAGAAGGAATGCAAAGACAGCAGGAGCGTAATAAAGCGTCATTTGTTTCCAATTCAGAGCCAAGCAGAATAATATGCTTCCAAATACGTCATAGACTCCAATGTTGTCGGCCAAAGTCATGAAATGGAAAGCTCCCAATGCCAAACCCAGACAAACGTTATTGTATTGAAAATGGCCATTATCAATAGCAACTAAACTCGGTTGAATCATCGCCCCCAAACAAATCTGTAAAGTTCTATCATGGCAACCTTGTCCCAGCCTCTTTGCAATTAGATACACCATTGGAAAGTATACAAACGCATCCCAAAAAATGACAGTAGATCTCATGAAAGCTTTATGGACAGGACCTTCATATCCTCTACTATCGAACAATGCTACACTCTCCTCTCCAACCAATTTCGAACTGATCCATCCCATCGCATAACTTCCATACGCAATAAGAGGAGGGTAATCCAGTCCCCAGTAGGATACATCGTATTTATACCATTGGGAAATGGGTAGATGGAGCGTAAGTTCCATCCAATGCCTTTGGGCTTCGTAGTCGCCGCCGTAGGCTGTTTTTGATCCGTGGTGATTTTGCTCGCCTGAGTGAGGAAATGGCATTATGACAGATCTCAGGAGGAGCGGTAGGAGAAACGTTAAGATTGTTTTGCTGTTCATTTCTTTCGTTTTGTTTCCATTCAGGATTGAGGAGGACTGTACATGGGTTGTTGTTTTTGTTTGTTTGTTGTTTGTGATGGGTCGGGTCGGGTCGGGTCGGCGGTGGCGGTGGCGGTGGCGGTGTGGAAAGATTTGTATTCGCTTTGGGGGCAGGCACCCTGCCTGAAGGTGTGCTCAATCTCACCCCAATTTTCCATTGACAGTTAGTTTGAAGTTTTATGCACTTGCTGTGTGTGGTGTGTCATTGATTTTACGACATTCAGTTGACTGAGTACTTCTCATTGTGGCCGATTTTTGAGATTGTTTTGGGGGGAAGGTGTTAGAAGAAGGAAGCTGATTTTGTACTCGTAACTGCGTAGTTTAGGGTAGGTATTGTTTCTACCGTAGCATATGCGTAGAAGTGCTTCTCAATTTTGAGTGAGTCGCAACATCTCAGTGGCCTTAACCCTACTACTCCTCCCTCTCAACTGTCCAAACCTATCCAGTTACCTTGGCATGGTTCTGAGTTCTGATCCACAATATAAAACACAAACAAACCACAACATACTTCAACATCTAATGGAAACGGAAAGCCTTGATGTTAGGTACCCAGTGTACGAAGGCGGCTACAGCTACTATGGTGCTGCTCAAATAGTCTTTCTAGCTCTCCTAAGTCTCATGACAATATACCGAAGGGAAATGAGCTGCAATCGAGAATACGGAGAGAAAGAAGAAGTACAAATCAAACCCCGCTCGCCATCCATGGAGAAGAATTTTCAATCTCAATCTCAATCCATGTGGAATAAATCAAAGTCGAAATCCTGCCCTTTAGCGAAGCTGCCAGACGACGTGCAGATCAAGTGCCTGTCGTACCTCCATCCGCAGGATATCATAAATTTGAGCTGTACCAACCGACAGACTCACGAAATGGTTCACAATGGCGATGACCCCCGGTCGCTATCTAGCTTATTATGGTTCCAGCTCTTTGTCAGAGATTATGCTTGGGTGCTAACCAAGTGGAAGCACGGTGTCGTTGCCGTCAACCAGTCTAGGGCAATGGAATGGAATTGTCCTGACATGGTTGCATCCTTACTAGAAAAAATATTTGAAAGGAATGAAATGACTATAACGTCCAATACCACACTGACAAATCCTCCAACCATGAAAAAATTCTATTTCATGTTTGCCCAGACTTGGATGGAATATTGCATTGCCGGCAAAACTCAAAACCCAACATTGGTCGGAATACACGGCCATGTTTTTGACATGTCGTCATTCTTGGAAAATCACCCCGGATCACCTGAAACAATAATAATGCAGGGTGGGGGTAAGAATACAACTTCCTTTTTTGAATCAGTTGGACATTCGAATGTTGCTAGATCTTTGGCGTTAAATAGATTGGTCGAGGTTGTGGATTTGGCATGTTGTAGAGGAGATAATATGGCGTTTTGTGGGTTGAGGGATAACGTCGAAGGACTTCAAGGTGTTTTGCCGCTAAAGAGATCGAATACAAGGATTCCGGGAACGTTGCTGCAACTGAGACAGAGATTAGTTAGAGATAAGAGACTTATGAAGGAAGAGGCGAGAAGAGCTATATCGTTGGAAATGTCTAATCGAGGCCAGGTGGATATCACTGGCGATATTAATGTCTATTTCGATCCATTGTGCTATTCTTGGAAGGGATGGTATCTCGACCTTGACTTTGAGCCGGTATTTATTCGCAACATTATTGCGAGTACTCGTAATGTTTGAACAACTTGAAACTATAAATGTACAATCTTAAAATACTTTACTATCATTCTCTGTGTCGTCTTCATTTTGTTCCAACTTTCCAGATGACGCTGCGTTCGTATCAATCTTTTCGATTGAGTTGTTCCGTCGATACTTAAGCAACCATGGCATTAGAGCTTGGACAAATAAGCGTCTCCACACGCAACCAGCGTTTGAGCAGAATGCCTTGCCGTGCTTGAGTCTCATGAGGTACATGGTCCCTAGCCGATCAATAAATGGATGCCGATGAGCTTCATGAACTGCATGGAGAGGAAATGATATTAGTGAGGACTGTTTGCGTTTTGTGTTCTCGAGCAATGAGCATCCAGGCGAGTAAATTATGATACATTTTGCTTACCAAGAAGTTCTTTTCTAAAATTAGAAGGAGCCGTGTCGAAACGATACCCAAAGATATGCACATCGTCGCAAAGGAATGATACATCAATGCGACCGATCCAAAATGCAGATGCCAAGAGAAATTGAACCAACCGACCAACTAAGACTCCCCCGCCAAGTCCAATATGCCAACATTCCATCGCAAGTGCTGAAATGTTACCAGCCTTAGGCTTTCGTCGGTAAAATGCAGAATAAAACTTCTTTCGGAAAAATCTACAGAGAAGGTATTTCAAAATTATTGTGATCATCAGAGCAGTGAACCAAGCTAGAAACCTGATCATTCCTTGTCTTGATACCGGCCAGATGCATAGGAAAACAAGCCCTCCAAAGAAGATGAAGAAAAGAAATTGCGCACCTGCAAGACCATATATCATGTTACCTAAGTGGATTAGGGGTTGGAAGGAATGTGGTGAAACATTGTAAGGATTGAATGTTGTTGTTAGATAGTTGGTTGTTCTTTCACCTACAAATATAACTCACCGAGATTATAGTAAGTGGTATCAGCGGACCATCTATATTTGGCGAAATGCTTATCATTTATTGAAGT
>Ga0115005_10000512_pt1 | contig 29882 bp, 20 predicted proteins | sample ArcOceMetagenome_FD_87163 | JGI IMG/M metagenome (GOLD analysis project Ga0115005, IMG submission 87163) | Marine eukaryotic phytoplankton communities from Arctic Ocean - Arctic Ocean - Greenland ARC118M Metagenome | ecosystem: Environmental > Aquatic > Marine > Oceanic | place: Arctic Ocean...
ATAAACGCAAAGATCCAGGAGGTGAAACTTTGACGTCTCGAAAAGTTTCATGGCGATGCTGGCAGTTGCTGCATTTGATGGTGCCGATGCAATTACTCTTTGATCTGTTGCACAAATCATCTCAGCGAGGGTGGTGGATTTACCTGTTCCGGGAGACGTCAATACATAAGACGACGAAGATTACAGCAATGACGAGAAGACAATGATGAAGTAAACGTAAAAGAATCAGAAACCAACGCTGATGATGATGGAGATAACATACCTGTTCCTGGTGGACCCTGCACAACGAAAAATCCGCTGTTAAAAATGCCGCTCTTTACCGCTAATACAGCCATGTTCTGAGACACGTTCATCCTATCTACGGAAGCGACTTCATCACTAACCCCCCATTCCAATGTTGATGCGTCAAACAGATTCGTTCTACTCATCGCCTGCTTCATAAGGATTGGAATACCACCAGTTGCTGTGAGATTATCAAGAATACGGACTGTACCTGATAAAGACGAGACCTTGCGCGTGGCCACAAGATCATCAAGGTCCCAAAGGTTACCGTTCACATCATACCATTGTAAAAAAGATATATCTTCTGTTCTGATTGGCACTGCAACTGCAATGTGAATATTGTTGTTTCGAAAAGTCGGTTCCACAACAAATACATCATAGGGATTTGGTACGCTTTCCTTTGTGCCTTCTTCAACGTTGTTTATCTCTTTCTGTAGAGAAGCGTTAAACTCAATCTTTACAAGGTCCGTCATGAGTTCTAACGTGGCTTCGTCCACATTCTTAAGGGGAATGCTCTCAGTGTCACACACTCTCCTCAGATGGACCATACCGAACACAATATCCAGGAGGGTCTGGTGGTGATGAGACAACTTTAACCCCATCTTTAGTGGTTGTGCTCTTTTGTATATACTTTCCAATGAACTCAAAGACCGGTTTTCTCTTCCTTCAGGTAACTTGAACAAAAAGATTCAAACGATATAATGATTCAATTGACAACGTAAGCGCACTCAACGCACTCTCAACCTTAGATTCATGGGATTGATTTATTTTCCTGGGATTCAAGATAGGAATCAAAGTGTTTCACCTGTCCATTCCAGTCAATCTTTCGACTCACTCTCGAGAGTATGTAGTGCTCCTCAAATCGCTAAGGAATGTAATGTATTGGGCAACATCATCTGTTACAATCTTTCTTATTTTAATGGCTGCTTTCCAGGTCAAGAGCTAAACGCTTTCGTAATTTAGACTTGTTACTCCAGGTACAGTTTTGCAACTTTCCTTGTACATGTAAGAGGGGATTCATTATCTCTTGCTTTGACTGTACTGCGTCAGTAAACTGAGCTAACGTGATTTCATCACTGCTAGAATATAATCGAATATGTTTCATGAAGGTCTGATCAGCTTCTTCCCTGCTTGTGATCATTCGTATCATCGCGTCTATTTCATATATTGAAAGAGTACCTCTACCGTTAATATCAAATATATTAAAAGTAAAAGAAGCGAAATCCTTTACTTCGAAATCTTTTAGGCGAGAAACTACTCGAAAAAAATCATGAAAACTAATTGAGGCACTATTTTCACAATCAGTGGTCAAAACTAGCCAGAGCCTTTCAATTATGAGGGAGTCCTTGATCCCGACGAGTTTATGAAATTCGTCACAGCTGATGGTACCGTCTTTGTCCTTATCCATGGATGTAAACAAACTAAAGAGATTGAATGCTTCATCGTCTGTGAGATCGTTTAACAATTCTGAAATGATTGGTAAAACCTGCTTATTGAAAAATTCTCTTGCCTTTCGGCCTTTCCGTCCAAACCTCATTAGGAGGATCCCACCACCTTGTATCTTCCTTTTCTATTTCGTTTAGGCTTCTTCCCACGTGCCTGTTGTTTTAGTCCAATTTCCAGCTTCGAAGGGTTTTTTTTGGGCTTCATTTTTTTGGAGGTTGGGTCACTCTTCATCTTTCTCTTGGTTCCCACCACTCCATTTGCCTTAGGTCCCGTTTTTTTCACTTCTCTTCGACTTTTGCTCTTTAGAGTCTCACCATTAATTGCGGCTTCTTCTCTCCACCTTGCAGCTAGAAGTCGCATTATATCACTTACAAATTCAATATCGCTCGACAGCTCAACGTCGTCAGAATCATCAACGTATTCATCAAATGTACAATTTGAGAGTAAACGACTTCGAAAATTTAAGTGCATGTGGCTCGCAGATGTTAATAGCGAAGAGGTGATTTTATGGCCAAACTTCATTTTGCACACTTGCATTGATTCTGCAATAGTCAATTTGAAGTATTCCTTCACGTAACCAGGGAGGTTTGTATTCATCATTGCAGAAGTTGCATCCAATGAAAATTTGGAGCATTCGAAAGGATCAATTTTGTTCAAATCTTTCATGTAATGATTGAAGATAGCATCAGCAGAATGAATAATCATGGCATCATCGTCAGATATGAATGCCTTGCGCTGTAAAGTTGACGCTGCTTCATCTCCAAAGACTTTAGAGTTGTATAAACGTGTCATGATCGTGGCTGAAGAAGGAGGTGCAGATTCAGGTATTTGTACTTCTCCATGTATTTGTTCTCTCTCTATAGCATGCCAAATTACTGCCGCTCGGACATCATTTGACACCTGGGTCGATTTAAGAAGTTGGAAGTCTTCTCTAGTGTATGGCAGGGCGCTGTCATCCACCAAATTGGAGACAACAGATTTGCGGCTAATTTTTAAAGGTGCTTCGATTGATCCATACATAACTTCGAGAGCTAAAACTTGATCAGAAAATGTCTGAGTTCTAGATTTCAGTACTTCGTTCTCCCCCTGAGCGTAATACGCCATTATTGACGAGTTCACAACTCTTTCATCAAATTTGGTTGTATTGGCATTGACGATACTAACACTATCGGTTGTAGTAGTAATATCGCTGATGGTATGGATCATTTTACTGCCACCGCCAATCACGCCACAAAATGTTTTCAAAGGGCTATCAGAGGTGAACATAGATTTTTTTCTCAATGCTTTTAAGGTGGACGTCAAGGTTTCCATATCTTTCTTGTGACGATAAGCATCGCCATGCTTCGATAACTCTTTCTTTCTCTCCACGATTTTCGAAGGGTCGTTGTCTTTTTGTTGGATTAAAATGAAGGAAACAATTCGTAAAAATGTTGCTATATGACACGTAAATCATCAACAAGGATAGAAACAGTCTTACCTGATTGATATTTTCGTGCTTTTCGTTGGGTCGCCTTCAATTTCATTGGATAATTTACTCCATCTGAGCGAGGTTTCTTTGCAGTATTTCTCGAAGATGAGTACGCCAATGAGTCTCTTTTCTTCTCGGCAACATGGAACCATCGCATAATTGACTGCGAAGAAGGATTGACCGCTTTTGACAAAGAAAATAGTTGTTAGAAAAGCATATTCATGTCGAACAAAGTTTGATATGCATATTCTTACAATCATATGTTCCCACAATTAGACCAACGAACGGATGATCCATACTCATCTGGAATCTCTCTTGATTCTTTATATCAGTGACACTAGGATCTGGTTGGAACGTTGGATGCGAATGATACCATCCCACTAGTTTCATACCATGTTGACCGATAGCTTCGCCGGTTACAGCTTGACTTACGGGGTCCATTTCTACATCTGTGAAACCACCATCAGCCCTCTCAGTTGATTTGCACGGAAATGCTGCCTGGATATACAAACATTTTTCAACATGATCATACTTCCCGCCTAGAAGACCTATTACTTCCGAATTGGAGACGTGGCTGTGTAAATCGGTAATAAACGCCACATCTGGACAAACTTTGACATCGAATGGTTGGATTTCAGAGCTATCTAAATTCACATTGGAGGCGTATTCGTCGAGAAGCTCCTGTGATTCTTCAGCCTTTCTTACTAATGCTTTCGGGTCGTCGTCGTCAGGATCTATTAGGTACCGACATTCGGGGCCCGCAGTGTAGTCGTCACAGCTGATCAAAGTATGTGGATTCAGGCTATCGTTGGCTAATTCTGAAATAACCTATTAATTGAAGTTCGAGTTCAGATAATGAAATTAATCTTCACAAGTGACAAGGAAAAAATGAGACAATTTGAATCAATACTTACACTTGATATCTTCACACTTGTACCAGATCTTGCGTTCCTTCGTGCTCCCCGTTCTTGACGAGAGGGGTTCGCTACGTTTTGGGAGTCGGCACTGGAATGTGCCCTGCCACAGTTACAATAAGCTCTAAGATTTATCGGCACAAACTCGTCTTTATCTTCACTAACAGCGTCTTTTTCTTCCACATCAACAGTGCTTGTGTGACAAAAACCATCGGTAAAGTGCCCCTCGTCCCATATCCATCTTCTTCCCAACAGTGTATGGTCTGCCGTTAAAGCGTGCTTCCCTTTTATTCTCCATTTTGCAATCGTTGGCGAGTCTGGACCACCACCACCATCATAAGTTTTCAACCAAAGCTCTGCAAGCGGAGCATTGGGATAGAGCAGTTCATTCTTGTTCGCCTGACCAGCATTTGTGGAGTAGTCGATAGCCTCGCGAAGAACCGAAAACGATTCTTCAAGATAATTTATTTTCTTGTTCTTCAATAAATTGGAGTTGTACCTGACAATACAACTGTCTTTATCCTTTTTGCTTCTCCTGGCACCCTTTTTATTCTTGGACTCTTTCCCCCAAAGTTCCTGAACGCGATAATTAGTAAACAAGACTTTGATTTGCCTCTCAGAAGCGCCAAACTTGTCTGATAGTTGCATTCGTTCCTCTTCAGAAGGATATCTTCCTTTCTCTTTTAGCCATTTTTTAATAAATGCTGTATTCATGTTAACTTTTTTCTTCAACTTTTTTATGGGACCATTGCCTCTTCTTTGATTTTTCATTTTGGACTTGGCAGCCACCGAATTTTGCTTCGATGGAAAACGTCGTCTTTTACTCCCGCTGTCCTCACCATTGGACCGTGAAATCGACACCGACCCATTAACTATTTTACTCATACCCTGCGACAAAGGTCTCTTTAATGGAGGAGTACCTTTAGGTCTCTGTAGAGTTGGAATACCTGGAGAGCCTCCTTGGTGGCGCTCTGAACGTGCATCACTGGAAACTGCCAAATTTGTATCCATTTTTGTCGTATTATTAATGCCACCTTCTCGCCGATGATCGGTACTGAATTGTGATTGTTCTTTGCAAGTTTTTTCGGGATCACTTCTCCCCTTTGCGTTCATGGGCTGGTTATTATGGTGGGTAGGTTTGTTATCATGTGACTGACTCATGTTGTTTACTTGAAAGCCATTATCGATATGAGCATTCCTTGCATTTCGCCATGTACCTGTACTTGCTGGCATGTCTTGATTGTGAAAGGTACCCGTGGCATTTGGATTTTGAACGAGATCAATTATCGACATATCATTTTCCACGAGACCAGCATTTACATCGATGGCATGTTGATGATGATTTGTTTTCACCTTGCTGCTTCGTAACAATTGCTCTACGTGTAGTTGCGCATTCAATACACCCGCGGAAGCGGTGGAATTTTGAATATTCTTTTGATGCAAATCATTTTGCCGCCGTTCATTGATATTCATTTGGTGCGCAACTCTCATCATTTGGGTTGTTTCCAATATTGTCATGGGAGGTCCCGCCGATACATCGGCATTCACGTCGATAGGAACCTGAGCATAAATGTGTTGCTGTCCCTCACCACGTGCACTCCTCATCTGGTGATTCATCAACATTTCTATGTGGTGCGCGTGATATTGTTCTGTCTGCTGCAGACTACTTTGATTTCCATTACCGTTAATTGTGGCATTCTGGCCGCCATTCAAGTTGAATCCATTAGAATTGTTAGCATTTGCAACATTTGAAATATTTCTCTCCGTCTGGTTCTGCATTCTGCTGCTGCGGGCAGCCCATGCCGGATGTTCTCGAGGTATTGAAAACTGTGCATCAGCCATCTGCAGCCTTTGTGTTGGTCCATGTAACATTGCATTGGGTTGACTTTCAATACCAGTGAAGTGCTGCTGGGACAGCGTTGTGATATTTCCAATGGATTGTCGGAGCCGGGTAAAATCATGCTGGTCTTCTTCCATCGATCTACTAGCATCACAATTTGTATTCGCCTGAGAATCGGATCTCATGCTTCTAATGGCGTCAGCTCTCTTCTTATTTTTTTCATGTGGTGACATGATGCGGTATGCGAAGTAGATTATGGATAGTTCTAACGAACGATTGAAATAGCTGAAGCTGTACGCTGTACTGTACTCTTGAAAAAGTTTGTAAAAGCGAAAGCGCTCGCTCGCTCGCTTGCGCATTGCGCCGTCACTTCTCCAGAAAAAAAGTCTCAAATACCCTAATTATTTTTGAAAATAGCCTTAGTGTCGCATTAGCGAGGCTTTTACTACATTTTTAGTCACAAAATAATCTCATAATGATAAGATCATATGTATTCGTAATTTATCTACCCCGGTATGGCTTGGAAGGGAGTTGCGATAAAAATGATGTGGAATTAAAATGTGATTCATCCAATCTTGCATAAAGGTGTTTCGTTGAAATGCCGCCGTGTTCGAAAACATTACAGCTATGTAAACGAATCTGATCAAAAGATGGAACTCGATTTTTTATGAAGCATAGTACTAGCGTGGATATTATTTTTTTCGGCACGGTGCAAAGATCTACCATTCTTCCAATACGGCAGCAAGATCTCCAAGCGTCGCTGCTCCACCAATTAAGCGTTCGGTCAACTCAGTGACTGTTGCCTTGTTCTGCCTCAACAATAGATCTGCTTCAGCGTAAGCCCACTTCAACAAATCTTCAACCTCTTCCCTATTTGCTTCATCCCCTTCGTCTATTCTCAAAATGCTACTGACTGCTTCTTCAGCTCCAAATAAATTTGCCTTTTCCTTTAATCTTTCAAGTAGGCCTCTAGCCTCCTTCGGATTGGACGAAACCAATTGAGGGTGTAAACTGGATTCAATTGCGACTGGAGCCATGAGCCAAATTAGCATTTTCAATATTCCAGTATCCGAAAGTAAAGTGTCAAGTGCTCTATCCGCAACTTCTTCATTCTTATTTGATTCGAACACCAAGATAGCAGCTTCAAGCGCATTTGGTCTAAACGCGAAGCAAGGCAAGCCTAAACTGTAAGCTGCAAAGTAAGCTGCGGCTTCACATTGACATTCTCTCTCAGTATCTACACTCAACAATCTCGTGAAACCCCTAACAACTGTTCCTGTAATTATACCCGTTCCTAATCCAAGGGGCATATTTTCTTTACTGGGACCATTCACATTTTTGACAGCATCGGGCAATTTTTCCGAATTCATCTTGACTACGAACGATGAAAAACCTTGAATTGCATCAAAGAAATTATCAATAATACCTACGCCAATGATTGTAGTCAAAATGAACGATGCGACGGGTGTCAAGCCTTCTAATCCCAATCCAGCATTACCAATACCCTGAACCCCGAGACAACCTCCTACGACACCCATAGTGATAATTGCAGCACTGACTTCCTTAGCCCGATTATCTGTGGGAACTGCTGCTAGTGTTTCCAAACGCTCTGCTCTTGTTGTCCGTGTCCGAGGTACGAAAGCGGTAGGCGAAGAAGGTAAAGGTGTAATACCGGACTGCATCGATCCATAAAATGAAAGGGCACCATTTTTCAATGAAAGTGATAACACAGTTGCCATTGCCTTTGGATCTTGGGTCGATCCTGCAGCCTGTTCAGAGAGAAACATGTATTAGGAATCAACACAAATGTTGTCTCGAGGAATAATGATGCTGCCTGGGACTAAATATACTTACGTCGATGAGAGCCATCAAACTCCTACTGCTTGCTTTCACCCTGCGTTGGTTCATCTCTCCCACCAAACGAATGGGATCCATCATTTTTTCCAAAGCTAACTGAGAAGGCGAGAGAGTTGCTTCCATTCCAATCTGTGCAGGATCTACTTCTACCTTGCCATCAAGAATTTTGGAACACAACCCAGTCAATACTGCATCGTATTTGTCCTTATCATTGAGATTATCAAATGCAGATACTAGGAGGGAGGCTTTATCATAATCATAGGTTTCTTGAAGAACCATGCCCTTTGAGTTCACATCACTTTCTGATGCAAGTTCTGTGGAGGACCGGATTTTATTATTGCGGATTGAATGAGTTGAGAATGCATCGGCTGATCTGGGCAAGAGTGCCGATAGCAAAACACATTGGTAGGAGAATTTCATCGTCTTTTGCAAGTGATGGAGAGGATTGTCTTGAAATTGGCAGCACAGGTGCTTGTGGTGGTTTTAATTACAACTATATCACATACACGCAATGAATTTTGAAAAATCCTTCCTTTCCTTTCATCGTTACTTTTCTCTACAAGATTCAAAGATAAAGTTCAAAGTAAAATCCTTCTTCGGTAGGGATATCATGCAGAAGGGGTTGATTTTCACCCATTACATTCGGAGAGCCACTCATTTTTCCAAAAACTGATTTTCTCGTCCCTCCAAAACCCAAAACGAAAGAACAACCCAAAAGCCAAGAAAAAACTTACTTGGGAAGCACTCAACTGATTCTATTTACTTTCTGAAGAGTTGCAAGCTCCTGAAACAGATTTTGTGCAATGACTTCTGAATCAAACCAAAGCAAAAATGCTAGTACCTTCAAGAAAAAAACGGCGAACACCATCTTCTTTCGGTATTCCCCAGCTGATATTTCCATCACACGCAAAAACTTTGAATCTTTTTTCTCCGATATTGGACCTGTCAAAAAGTGTTCTTTGATTCGTCAAGACAAGACAAAAAGTGAGAATAACCAACGTGGGGCTAAAGGATATGGATTTTGTAAATTTACTGCTCTAGAGGATGCAGTTTCTGCAGCAAATTCATTGAATGAAACTAGTATGCAATTGGAGAAAGGCAAAAAGGTCAAGGTTTGGGTAGAACTTGCCGATGCTGCTGCCGCTAAGAAGGAGGATGAGAAAGCCCCGAAGAAAATTTCCTTACCGGAGGGAACTCCAGGTGATTCTAGTACTATGGAAACCTCAGATGAAATCTTGGCATTGCAAGCAAAGAAGAGAACTTCTCGTGTCATTCTTCGTAATCTTTCATTCTATGCGACGGAGCATAATATTCGCCAAGTCATGGAACAGAAATTTGGTGAAGTCGTTGATATCAATTTACCCCTAGTGCCAACACCAAACGCACCCGATGGACAGAGAACACGTCAGCAGCATCGTGGTTTTGCTTTTGTTACTTTTGCCAATGAGAAATCGGCACACAAAGCTGTCGATGCATGTGCAGGGGATGAAAAGATTCTAATTAAAAAGAGAGCCGTTGCTATTGATTTCAGTGTGTCGAAGTTCCAACACAAGCGTATGCAAGAAGAGGAAAAAGCTCAGGATAAAAAAGAGGAAACAGATAGTGAGAGTGATTCAGGTTCTTCTGACGGTAGTAGTGGAAGTAGTGACAATGATGGATCCAGTTCATCAGACGATGATGATAGTGATTCTGATTCAGGTTCAGATTCCGACAATGATGATACAGAGGAGACCGAGAAAAAAATACCAGAGAAGGAGATCGAGAAAAAAATACCAGAGAATTCGCATCAGCATTCACTGTTCTTGCGCAACCTGCCTTTTGATGCATCTCGCCACGATCTCTTCACTTTATTTTCGCAATATGGTCATATCGCTGGAATATTTTTAGTGAAAGATAGAGACACGGGAATTGGAAAAGGAACAGCTTTCGTCAAGTTTAGCAAAGAAGGGGGCTGCATGAGAGCTGTCGAAGCTAGCCATGCAGATGGAGCTGATTCACAAGGATTCAAAAGTGGAAAAAGTATAGCTGGAGAAGACGCAACCGCGGGCGGAGGTCTCTATCTGAATGGAAGAAGAATCTTTGTCGATTTGGCAGTGGATAAAAATACTGCCGACTCTCTGAAAGTCGAGCGTGACGAGGACGGAAAACCCACTGATAAAAAAATTGGCAAGGACAGAAGAAATCTCTATTTGAAAGGCGAAGGAAGAGTTGAGAATGAGGACGAACACGGTCACAATCTCGATGCTTTTGAAATTCTTCCTCCAAGTGACCAGCTCAAGCGTGGTCGGGCGCATCAAGAAAAGTCAACCAAATTAAGATCGCCGTTATTTTTTATTAATCCACTTCGTTTGTCAATCAGGAATCTTGCCAAACAAATTGATGAGACCCAATTGAAAAACTTGATGGCAAAGGGTATTGAAAATGGTATAAAGAACAAGCTAGTAACGAAGGAAGATATAATTGCAAATTGGAGGGCAAGTGGTGAAATGGACAAAAGAGCTATTCTTGAAAAGGTGGCAGTCAGTGAGAAAGAAGGTGGTCTTATCCCTCCCTTCGATGAGAAGAAGATTAAGAGCTATATTCCATCTGTCTTTATCGATCGCGACTTCGATGCAACAATGAAGCAAGCTGACAAGAGTAAGGCGGAAAGGCTCATCGCACCAAGTAGGGGATTTGGGTTTGCAGAGTTTACTCACCACGCTCATGCTATCGCTTGCCTGAGAGAGCTCAACAATAATCGTCAATATTCTGCAGAATTCGTTGCTGGCGGAAAGAGAGCTACAGAGATGAAGAAACAAAGATCAAAGAAGAGAAAGAAGCCAAATCCTGATACTGAATTGGAAGATGGCACTTCAGGTGCTGACTTTGTTGGAGACGATGGTAAAGTGCGCATCCCTCGTCTAATTATCGAGTTCACGGTAGAGAACAAGGCAAAAGCAAGAAAACAAGCCGAGAACAAGACTCAACAGCTTGAAAATTCAAAAAGGCAAAAGATAGCAGCGAAGGCTGCATCTGCCGCCGACGCCGACGGAAAGAAACCAATACAGACAAAGAAAAAGGGTAGAGGTGCTCAACAAAGGGCAAAGAAACGTAGAATGATTGAAGAGGGTTTGCTGGATAAGGATGGCAAAAAGATTGAAGAAAAGGAGAGCAAGAAGCAAAAGACAGCTGTGTCTGAAGAGGTCCCTGTAAGCAAACCAAAAGAGAAAACGATCAAGCCTCCAAAGAAGAGCAAGAAGAAGGTTGATAAAGAGGAAGAAAAGTTTGAAGACATGGTACAATCGTATAAAAATGCTTTCTCAGGAACGGCGAAGGAAAAGGAGGCAGATGACGAACCTTCTAATCCTCGTGCAGAGATTACAAGTAGTAGGTGGTTCGATTAAATTTTTAGTTGACCAGAAAAACTTTAATTTTATATCTTCAACACATTGAACACACTGTATATCATTTAGAATAGTGAGTTACAAACTCCATCGCAGCTTCCAAGCTGTCCGAAGCCAATATCCAAGTCAAGGACAACTCTGAAGAATGGAGCAATGAATAGACTTCCGTAAGCAGTAGCCTGAATAACAATGAAAGTAAGCGCCCCAAGTCCAGTTACAGCTCTTCCCCTCGTAGCAGCACCACTAAATTCATTCAAATCAAAACTATTCCCGTTTCTGTATTGTGCAAGGGTTGCTTCAACCTTATCAGGAGTAGCGATCGACGCTCCCCACGCCCACGTATCAAATGCTGCATCGAGGGCTGCATCTCCAATCTCTGCGTTTTTTTTTGAAATACGACTCTTTTCTGCCTTTTCCAATTCGGCTCCACCGACAGGCTCTGGGATTCATTCGGTGCACAAATTAAATGTACCAGACAGGTTAGTTTGAGGTTCCGAAGGAGGATGTTGCCAAAACATAGTTACAAGCTGTCAATTTTTGAATATAACATCCACCAACTTACCTCCAGTCTTGGGATCAACAGGCCATCCAGTAAATTTCGCCTTACGAATGTTTGCCTTGTACATGGCACGAGGCAACCACATAACTTTTGCAGATTGTTCAGTTGATGGCAAACTCTTCCAGTCTGCAAGGCTTTCATAACCCTGAATTCTTCCCATGATGGCAATAATATCGACAAGAGGAATTTTCTCACTTGCAAACAAAAGAGCTTGACCTGGCAACGCAGGTCCTGAAGCGCCAGAGTCTGCAACGTAGTTTAACCGATCATCCCCTCCAGCTCTGTTACCAGAAAGAGTTCCAATCATTGCCTTATTTGCAGCAATAGCTGCAGGGATCAGTCCTCCACCAAAAAGGAGGACAATGCCAGCAGACTTTGCAAGCTCGCCAACATCAGCCTTACTGAGAAGAATATCAGAGGATTGGACCACATGTTGAATGTTGTCAAGGGCCTCAGGGAGGGCTCTGAGAGCTGGCCCGACCACCGATGGCGCTTTTGAGACAGAAGCCACAGGTGCGAAAGCCTGCACCGGCGAAGAGAGTAGAGCAAATATGGAGGCGATAGCGAATCTTGCCATTGTGAAATATAATAGTTGGAAAGTATGCACGTACTTCAATAATAATTATGATAGTAATGAAGAGTCTGTTGATTTTCCTGTTCAATCTGAGCCGATTTTATTAATGATGGATGGATGTTGAAAAAGATACAGTTCACTTACTCATGCGCGTTAGCGCAACAAAAACACGTCATGAAATGCGAAAATTTTAATTGGCCGGCCCGGCCGGCCTGCCAGCCGAAACTGATGACCGTTACAAAAAGAAAGAAAATATAAAATTCAAAATAGGACCGAAGACAGTACATACCGTACAATACGAGTATGAGAACAATCCATATCATACTCACTCTACTCCGTGTACACTAATAGGTTTGTTCACATAAACAACCAGAGAGAAATTGAACATGGGTACTCCCGTGACGGTCCGCAACTTCGTTGCACTAACGTGTGTGGCGTGTATATCTATTTCTGTTCTAAAAACCTCATTCGCAACCAAGAACAATACTTTAGAACATGTAAATTCTGATTTACCTTCCAAAACTCCTGTGATCGCAGGAGAAGAGCATAAATTCCACCAGTCAGGCTTTGGTGGCATTCATAATATTAACCATCCAACGGGTGCAATGGCTCGTCGCAGGATGTCTGAGGCGAACGTCATCATCCCCAAATCTGCAGTCGAAAATGCTATCCCTTCCCTCTCGCGAGAGAATATCGAAAACCTCCATGGGCATTATGTGCACGACGAGCACCGATCGCCGTTTGCTTCCTTTCTTTACGATAGGCCGAAGGAGGATCTTGAGGAAGAGCAGAAAGATTATGTGGAGAGGATGGAGAAAATCAGGGAAAAGTGGGGTGCTTGGGATTTCAATGATGAACATCCAGAAATTAGACCAATTGCTAATTTTGATGAGACGCCATACAAGGATATGAAGAATGATGCATTCCCTCCAAAGTCTTGGCAGATGGATCAAACATATGTCACAGACTTCATTGCTGAAGCCAGAAAACTCGTGAATAGGGTTAGGGAAGGTATTTATGCAGAGTACGGGCATGCGACCGAGGATATGTCATGCGAGCTAGATATCAAACTCCGGAATGAACTGTTCAAGATCCATATTACAGACGAGGCAAAGCATCCTGGAGAACATAAGGATCATGGATTGGCTTACATCAACAAAAAGGGACTTGACATGTATGCTCGTAAGCTACTTCATTCCATGATAACAAATGATGAGTTCTACTATGTGATGGGAGGTCATAGCGCTGCTGCTGGACATGGGAATAATTTTCATCAAACCTATTTGATGGAGTTTGCCAACATTATGGAACCAGTTCTTCATAAATTGGGAGTCCGTCTCATTGCTCGTAATCTTGCAATGGGTGGCTATGGAACGCTTCATTTCAGTCTTGGGGCAGCGACTTTGTATGGTGAGAACGTCGTCAAACATTTATATTAGTAAATAGTACAATGCGCCTTCATGCCTAATTTAGCAGCTCATGAAATTTTCTGCTCACAGGAGAGACGGACGTCATGATGTGGGACAGTAGTATGACTGAAAAGAGCCACGAGGACCAAGATTTGTTCCACAAGCAGGTATTGTTGGGTGGAGAGCGCGTCCCTGTTCTCCTTGGTGGCGCAGTCAATAACTTGGAGGTTGAGACAGGTGGTAATCTCTGGTATGGCGAGCTATTTGAAGGGCATAGCGGTGTGCCTCTAACGACCGGTATCGACCAAGCAGAAAAGTTGCCATGGGCTGTGCAGAACTTTGTATGCGAAAAGACAGTGGCCGATCTCTGTGATCGCGGCTTACTGGATGAATGCTGGGTACCCAGGTCGGATATTGAACCACCTATGGAGCAAAAGCCTCACGTAGGTGGCAAAGCAAAATGGCACCCGGGTTGGAGAGAGCACAAGTACAACGCTCGCAAACAAACTATGCTTATGTTGAAGGCGTTGGATACAGCTCTAGACATGTGGGAGGACGGTATTAAGACTGATGATTTTCCTTTGAAGGAATCATATTGGCATGTTGGAGAGATTTACGACACGACTCATTCAAAGTTGTACACATACCTCAACAATGAGGGGTTCAATACCACTGCTTGCGAAAAAAAGTTTGGACACACGTTTGGACTTGACAGAGCTTGTCGAATGTCGTTGAAAGGAATGGGCGAAATGACGCCCAGGAACCGCGGACAACACAACAGTATTCAGGCACACTTAAAAGCTGCGCCCAACGGGTACAAGCCAAGCTACGAAGAGGATGAATTGTACGAAGGTATTGATGTCCTACCTCCCGTTTGGAAGGTTCCCGAAGGTGAAGTTGACGTGCATGCCATTGCCATTGCATCGACATATGCTGCACCAGAACTAGATCATTCTTGGGTAGACAACGAAGATAAAAACCTAGAAGAAGCTGTGAACTCACGACGCATGTTAAGAAAATCAGCTACAGAGCGCATTTCGTTAACCAATAATGTCGCTGACGACATCGCCAAGGGCGTTACTGGACCGGACGAGAGGAACCTTGTCAAAAATAGCGATTCGGTAGTTCCGGGGCAAGGCTGGATCATTCTAGAATATGGGAAGACATCAGGTTACTGTGATGGATCGCCAGTATCATCGTGCTCACGTTCGAGAGAAAATGACTGTTTGATGTATGGTCACAATGATGGTAGACAATCTCTTGCAGGTAACGGTTTGAGTGGTTTTCTTGTCTTCACTGTGCCTGAGGTGAAGGAGGGACTTATATTTGCTAAATTTGAGGTACGTCAATTTTTGTTTGTGTAACGGTGTGTACGCCCATGTGGCTTAGTCTAATGATATTACATTCATTTTGTCATTGCAACCCTTGTTCCAGTGGTGGCATCCGCGTGGTACTGAGATAGCCAGAACTAAGGACTGGACCGAAGTAGATAATGGTATGACTTCCGGTGGCGATGAAAGAAGCTTGAAAGCGAAAGTAATTGAGTGGCCACAAGATTTCGAGCTTGATATCGCAGTGAATGGGAAGATTATTAAGACATATAATTACGATGAATTGAAGCCATTCGCTGCTGAGGTGGCCTACAATCAAGCATTTTTCCCCATCGTTGATGACAAGGATCTTGTAACTGGAGATAAACCAGAACCGATTGAAGTTGGGTTGCGTATCCGAAGCGAATCAAATCCTCGAGATGCATCATTTTCAATAAGTCATATCTATTATGCTTAACAGACAAAGACGGAATACAAATAAATGCACTCATTGTTCAATGAAAAGTGTTTGTATTTTTAATTAGCATTATACCATATGGAAAAAGGGCCAGCCCACCGTTTACTATATTCATCATCGTTGGCTTCAAGTAAGGTTTCAACTCCTTCTCCTTTGGCGAAGAATTTGTCCACTATTTCGCACAATAGAGCAACAAAATGTGGTTCGATTAGCTCAAATCGCTCTGAAGACTGGTAAAAACTACGCAGAAGGCGAAGTTCCCAGATGGTCTTCGAAGGCCAAGATTTCTTTTCAATCGCAGATACTGCATTGTATAAAGTCAAGTGTGTCATAATTGATTCAGTCTTCTCTTCTTTCAATCCTTCTTGAATAACATTGACACAGAAGTGTTCGAATGTGCTCTTCAGTGTTGTTACGATGTGTGACTGGTTTGTCTCTGAAGTTAGAGTGTCATTGTTGCACATGTACTTTGCATAAGCTACCAATTTACGATCCTCAATGAAAGATCGAATGAAATCTAGAGCTATATCCTTTACCCCTTCTACTTGTGAAAAATACGAACGCAAGCCGTGCGGATCTTGCACATAGCTGAGTCTACCTGATTTCCTTTTCACAAACACGGAAAGTGTGGAGTCGCAGTTCGGAATACTCTTTAAGACGATTTCAGCCGGAAAATAGCGATCAGAAGATACACGAATTTTGCAAGATCTGCCTTTATTTAAAAGGATGCTTGGTGTCATGACTTCCGCTGAGCTCTCGCCATCAAACTCAAACTAATATTGTAAATATACGATCGGGCTTTAATGTTAGCATCACATGTCAAGAAACATTTACAACTCAAATGTAACACATCATACCATACGTACCGACATGGGAAGGAGAATCTTTTCATTGCTATCGATATCAATAGCCTCAACTTTTCGTTCTTTGACAGCGAGAGCATAAATGTGACGAAGTGCCTGCAAATGATACCGGTTATCATGGGTAAAGATAGGATATCGAGGGAAAAAGGAAACCAGAAGTGCGGCAATATCAGAAGGTTCGTTTCCGAGAGTACACGTGCCTCCTCCAAGAAACAAAAGCCCGATGGCAGAGGCATATGCCATGTGATTTCCGTACTTCACATCCATATCACACTTCCATCGCAATGCCTTTAATAGACGGAAAACCTTGAGATTACCTGTACCTGCCATAACCATTGCTAAAGATATGGCTGCAGATCCCAGACACAATTCTACTGTTGGCATGTCAGGCCTCAACGCGGTTGACACTGAGTCACTTCCATCACGAAGCTTTTGCAGCTCTATGATTTTTGAGTATATGGCCTCTCTTGCGTTCTCATTACCTGTGCCCGCAAAGCGGAGGCCTAGGCTAAAGCATAACCCTGCCGTGATATACGCATGGGCTTGTCGAATTGAGTTGTAATCGACATTCAAGTCCATTTCTTCCTTCATTGTTGGCTCAGGATCCGCATTTCCCTCCTCGCCACTACTAGGTCGCTTATCACCCTCCATTTCGACATCTTTACCTTGGCTATCAACAGACATACTCATTGCTGCAAATGTTGCAAGACCTTCAAGGCCTGATACCTTCTCAGCTTTCTTCCTAAATTTATTAAAATAGTATTGCACAACATTTGGCATTTGAGACTCTATCCAGAGAGCAGTAGGTTCCACTTCATCCCAGAGAATCAGTGATCTCGAAACAACTCGAAGGAAAAGAAAATCCGGCCTCACACAATCAAGCGCAAATACGGTATCCGGCAGCGCGACTAAGGATGCGGCTGACTTGCTCCTATCGAATGAGGATGAAAGAAAAACAATATTAACTCACAAACGACAAACAATAGATTTTATGATAGCCAAACAAAATAATGATACTCACCCGCTTCTATGAAATATCATCCCTAACGCTAATGTCGCGCCGGGAGCAGTGATATCGGTATTAATCCTGCCTCCTTCAAAAATCCTTGAACATTTTTCATTCTCAACATTTCCGCTTCCATTAGTACGGTCTGAGCTACTTTTCCCTCGGTTAATGGCATTTTCGTCAACACCACCAACGATGTAACGATGTAATCTTTCTTCAATATTCAAGTCTGCTAAACCATCGTTGACCGTACGTTTTGAGCCATCCATGAGGCATAAATTCACCATGCCCAAGGAGATACCGCAACACAATGTGTAACTTTCACGGTCATCTGTATTTTGATCAACAGTCGGTCGTTTCCCCATCTCATTGAGTAAGAATTCTGTCAACAAACGATGAGAAGACCCCTGACAGAGAAGCCCAACACCCGCAACTGCCGCTGTTTGGACTGAACTGGGAAGATCAATGGATCGGAATGACGTTGGTAAGAGCGAGGGGATATGAACCATCATTGTTTTTTGGATCGTAACATCGCAGGTGCCTCGTTTGTTAGCAGCCAGACCGATCATCAAACCCACCGCAGTTGTCACAGGTCCTTCATTGATGTAATCACAGATATCAGTATTGGTAAGGGCAGATAAATGACCTCTCAACCCTAGAGCCAGCAAAAAACCTCCATATGTGTAGTCGGGTTCCGGTGCCGTACTCTGCTGGTTTGGTTGAGTACTCGGTTGAGGAGTAGGTTTGGGTTTATTACTCACAATAAATGTTCGACTGAGTGATCTTGCTCCATCTCTGGATACAGGTAATCTCAAACCTGCAGCCACTCCGTTGTGAAAGTCAGGCCACATTTTATGTTTGCTAGTGCATCGATTATCTTCAAGAGCTAATATTTGATTTTGCGGAGGGATCCTTCCAGCAAGGCAAATTTTTGGCATTACAAGGGGTTCTATCGGAACGAAGTCCATTGCTCCAATCGTAATCATCCCTCTTCCAACTGGAAGTGGTAAAAGTCTCCTGCACAATAAGGCCAACCTTTGTTGTTTCAATCGTTCGTAGTCGTGGTCGTTGACTTCAGGCGCACGCTTTACTCTTAGGAACAACGGCCGCGACGATCTCAGCATCCTAGCAGCTTCACGCATACGTGTGTCATTTGGAAATAACATAGCAGCATACTTTTCAATTGTAACCAAGCCATCATTTTCAGGGTCGTCGTCACGGAATGAATCGGTTATGAATGGGCTGTCCTTCACACGAGAAGGTTTACAATTCGTTTTTATTTGAGCTAAGTCATTGCGTCCAATCAGCTCAAATGCACCAGGCGAAAAATCTGATACCAAAGAGGGGGGATTAAGACGACACCTGTGAAGTGCATCCAGCAAAGGTAGCAATAGAGTGGGAGAGCAGATATTGGTAAGATTCAATGCGTCGTGAATACCCTCTTCAGCGACCGCGGAAATAACTTTTCTATCTATCTCAGCTGTTGACGAGGATGCCGTCTTAGAGAATAGAATGAAATAGAATCGAAGTAAAGCACCGCTAGCCAAGCACATGCCATTCAAAGCAAGGCTTTCATCAAAACATTCTAAATCCGGAGTACAGTTGCTACTGTCCCATCTCATGATCGCCTCGAGCCACGAATAAAAACAGGGGGGTCGGTTGAAAGAGCTCAGTCTGTTTGGGATGTTGCCCGGACGCTCTATCAATGTTTTCCCAATCTTTGGGTCTAAGCTTGGAATATTTCGTCTGTAGTGTTGTATGTAATCCTTCATGAGGAACTCCCCTCCTATCATGCTTTTATCACAAAGACTGCAGAGCAATTCAGCTAAGAGTGAAGCCTGTAACAGTGAATCCGGTCCATTCTTGATCTTTAAATCTTCATGAAGCATATGCATCGCATCGAATAGTTGCGAAGAAACGCTAACAGAATTCTGTTCATGGTTCGAAATCCATTCTATGCATTTGCATTTTGATAAACATACCAGCTCTTCTTCTAATAATGCTGATGAATCAGTCCGCTCTTGCATATTGGCTTTTTCGACACTGGTAGGTTTCAAGAAAATTCTGTTGCTATTTTTCTGCACATATGTCGAATGGAAATTGGATTGAAGGAGCTCTGTCCACGCGTCATTGTTGCTGGCACCAAGTGCCACACTATCTGAGTCTGCAGGAGACAAATCCACCTTACCACCACTTGCAATTGTAATGAAATGAAACAATACCAGAGAAAGGGACTCCCATTCGATATCATCACTCTTGTGTTGGTTGGGTAGAAGCAATGAGCGCAGTTGTGCAAACTTTAAGCAATCAGCTCTGATTGCAAAATAAAGCTCAAATAATCTGTCTCCATTCTCTTCAAGTGACTTGTCTAACAATGCAGAACCAATTGCAGATAGCACTGACTCAGTGATCATACTACGTGCGCCTGTTAGAGAACACAATATTCTAATTCGCTGCCGGCTGTTTTCCTCTCCATATATGATGTCCACTCGATTGCTCACAACATTACTGAGCCCCATAACCCTTAATCGTTGGGGTTGCGGCAACGGTACATCGATATCGATCACGTGAACTCCTCCTCGAAAAATATTGAAACTACCATCGCTTCCACACAGTAAAATATCCAAAGCCTTCGGATTATGCGATCCGAATTCACGTTGCAAAAATAGTCTTTGGGGTAATTCATCATTATCAAAGTCAGATCGAATTGAAAAAGATCTCAAATTGATCTTGGTTGCTTCGATTGGCAATGCTGACCTACACGGCAACTTGAACTCCTTGACCATATCCCACTCCCATGAATTACCACCATTTGCCTTCTTCCGTAAAGGATTAAAGTCAACGCACTGCAAGAGACACTCATTTGTTTCTACATTTGAGGGTAACAATAAACAGAGAATGAAGTCACCAGAACCCCTAGTTGTTGTTGCCAAGAACACTCTCGAAGCTTCACTCCCCAAATCACCGACCTCAACATTATGAATACAAGCCATTGATGCCATTGCCTGCAAATCAGAGAATGGAGACACAGATTCAGACATTGACATAGAACCTGCCTTTGATTTACGTGATGTAAGCTTCCAAAGAGGGACAGCCTTTGGAGGAGGGGGAGCTTCCCTCAAAACCCAAACTTTATGACACTTCTTTTGTTCATGAAATGTGACCACTAGGATATCAGACATTTCTCTCAAAAAATTCCTCGGTTTGCCTACGAAAATGACTCGCTCCGATGCATCACAAAAGTTGGTAAAACTGCTTCTCCAAACCTGAGCGTTTGTGTGCACGTTGGGGCTTTGCTCTTCTCCTTTCGTCGGTGCAACCCCACACGGGCGCGGCTCATCAAGTGGATTATGCAACGTGTATAAAGTCGGAACAAGATCTTCAGGAGCAATCTGACGTGGCGAGACCATTCGTTCAATATCCGAATCACTAGAACAAGATGAAGCGGAAGATAGCTGTTCATCTCCATCGGTAGATAGACGGGGACGAAATTTCTTTGAATTCACGCCCAGTCTCAGGGTCGAAGGCGGCCCACTCACTATTCCAGTTGAATCACCATCAATCATCAAATCGAGAGGAGAACCTACGTTCACGCGAGCATTATATTCCACCCCCACTTCGACAGGATCACACTGTCTCTGAATTAATAATCCGCCCGGCGCAAATCCATCCAATGCAAAGATCCCCGACGCTTCAAAAGGAAGAGAGACAGAATGCCCCCCACCGCCATCTGCGACGCTCTTTTTCGAAAAGGACGGATATACATCGAATATCCGCAATTTTTCCGGTCCAGTCAAGACACAAAGTAAAGTCTTGCCATCAAAATCAGCCCAACATATCCAATCCTTTTTGCCACTCTTGTGTTGCTTTGGGAGGGGAGTAATTGGGAGCGAGAATGACGCGTGTAGCATCCCCCCTTCTGTGTCTGATACATCACCATATGACCGCACAGTTACTCTTCTAGTTACAGAGTTTTGTTCATGAAATTCTTCAATGGCGATTTCTATTTCACCAGCGTTGGCATGATCGCATGGACTACACGTACTACCCGTGGTGTCATTTGCACGTGTTTTGCCATTTTGGGAGGTTGGAAAAGTGATGGGGATTGGTGTGACAATGCTGTGAATTATTTTTCGAGTAGAATCGTGTTTCTTCTGATGTACAAATAGCGGATTGATGAGATAGGGATCGTTCATGTTCATCTTGACAGGAGGATCTTGGTTTTTATTTGATGTCACCATAATTGATTTGGTTTGTGATCTCACTGTTATGTTGTAGGTGACTTCTCTGACTTTGTAGAAAGATCGGCAGCTCGACCCTAACCTTTTCAACACGAGAGTCTGAGATAATCAGGCTTACCGTGTCCAATATTTGGGTTAATACCTTAGCTAAAGGTAGTTCGTGGTCAAACAGAGCTACAAGTATTTTTACTTGTTGTAATGAACATATGAACCCGCGGAGTTTGTTTGCATGTCATTGTCTCTTGTCTCCCTCTTTCAAAAAAAACATTATTTTGCTCCCAAGAAGATGAGATTGTTGTGAAAGAAACAAGAAAGAAGAGAAACAAAGGCGCAGAGATTTCGTAAGCACGTTGGCAAAAAAATATTAGTGACATTTTCTTTCCTCGGTATTTAGATTTGATTTTTGTATGAAAAGGTCCCCCTATCTATGTTGAATGTTATGTGCTTGTATGTATTGTCTGTCCTCGCCTCCGTCCGCCGCGCCCTCCCTCCCTGCTGGCTGGCTCGCCTCAGTCGTCGGCAAAAAACAAAAACAAAGAAAAAACACACTCAAACCCTGCTCAAACCAAGCTCAAACATCATGCCAGATGCCAGATCACACAAACATTTCACCTAAACATCACACTTCCCAAGTCACAAAGCATGACAGATTCAGAAACTGATTGCCCAATCTGCCTCATTCATGTGCCTCTACTAGTTACCCCATGCGGACACAAAGCTTGTCAGAATTGCTTTGAACGAGTGCTTGTCACCACTTCTCCATCTCACAATTACTCGAACATGACTGATGAGTACCCACTCAACAACGTAGAACAATTCGAAGATGTCATCATATATTCCTGCCCATCGAAAGGTAGATGCCCACTCTGCCGAAAATTCATTGACCTCTTTGATTTGAAGCAATGTGATGAAGAAGGTAAACCTGCAGGAGATGGATACAAGAAAATGCATGATGTTTGGAATTCCCCACTGGCTGGATTATCATTCGGGACTAGAGAAGGAGATATGGTGGTTCAGTTTCCAGCAGCCGATGATGAATTACCTAGTATGCTCATGTTGGATATAGATACAGGTGAAACTGAGCGTGAATTGAAGTTTGAAGATGGGTTTCATTACCATGAGAAAAGCAAGATGTTTTTGGGGCATATTGATTCCACAAAGGTGAGCTGAGCCACCAGATTTGCCAGCCCTCATTATATATGTTACACGTTCCTTGAACTAAATTTTTCCAAGGTCGTCGAAGGTCGCGAAGTAATCGCTGAGAACTGGGAATGGATCATGCAATTCTCTTCTGATTTTCGTTACGTCATTCATGGTGCAAGAATCAAGAGGCCTCCTGTCAAACCTGGACAAATCTTCGAAAATAATTTCAAAGAATACCCATTGGAAGGAAGATGGAGATTTAGACACCAAACTAGAGCTGAAGCTGAACAAGGAGCGGATATGAACAGCAATTTTTCTCTTCCAATTACCGTTCATGGACACTCATTCGAATTATTGGGCCTTGAATATGACGTTAGACTTGGAAATGCAGATGAGAGTAGAGTTCATTTTTATTGTTCCAAAACGGGTGCCATGATTTTCTCGGTGGCGGAGAGTGGGGTTGATTTGACTACGCAACCGGAAGGACCTGATGTGGGTGAAACAATTGTATGGAGATCCAACGATCCTAACCTATTCCGAATTTTTTGGGTAAGTTCTTACTGATACAAAGATGGGGCGTTGGCATTGGCAAGACTACGATATGAGACTTACTAACAACAATTTCATGCAATAGACTCGAGAATCCAAGGAGAATTTTGTTCCTCGAGTCAGAGTGGTACAATTTGGTCACAATGGTGAACTCTTGATCAAACGTCATGATCGTCAGACAGTGAAACCATCCTATAACAGACAGTCTCCATGGGGGAATGTGTTTATTCAATTAGTTTCAGTCGGGGTTGCATCGTATCATTTCATTTCTCCAGATGGCGTGGGTGAAAAAGGTGTTTACATTTCATACGAGCATGTGCGATGTTCTGACTGGCCACCACTCGACGATGGCTCCCTTGTTCCAGCAAGAGTACCATTTGTAAATATCTCTTACAATACAGAAAGTCGCACCTTCCGAGGAACTATACCATGGCTAGAAGCATATGGAACTTGTTGGCAAGGAAATTCTTCATGGATCTATGAAATTGTTTTTGATTCTGAATTCCTTTGCATACTATCTGGGGGAGTGACAATGTCGTCAACAAACGACAGAACAGCACTGCATCCCGAAGAACGGAGTAGCACCTATGGAGATAATTTGAATTACATCAATGCTGCGATAGTCGATAGAACAAAAGATCACTTATCAGAAGATGATGATCCATCTGATGAATCTATACGCGATAGTATTCTCGATGAAATTAAAAAGATCAAAGATCGACTATCTGAAGAGGACGTGCACGCACGAACTTTAGAAGTTTTACTGCGGGCAGCCCGAGGGGCACTATCAACAGACATAATTGATTACAACTTGTAGCAAATTTCAAATTTGACAAGCCACGAGTCATAGATATCAAATTTAATTTTAAGTATTATGTACAACACTATACGTAGATATGCATAGGTCAGAATAATACGATATTTTCAGGCCTGGTTGAGGAGAATTAACGACCACCGTTTCGAGATCTGTCCCTTAAAGCTACACCATCCACAGAAGCAAGTCCCGATGATTCTGTCCTCGCAACTGATTCTCTTAAATCATCATTGCCGCTCTCAACACCGACATTGTCTTCGCTAATCAAAACTTCCCTTTGACAAAGCGGACAGGAATTCTTCTTCTCAGTTAGCCACGGCAAGATACATTCGGTGTGAAAAATGTGTCCACAAGTTGGCAATAAACGAAGCTCCTCGCCCTCTTCAAATTCACATATACAAATGGAACATGATATACATGAATCATAAGCTGCTTTGACGAATTCGCTGCTATCTGTGTTGTTCATTGCCACTTCTTCGTCATTATTCTTTTCTTCTGTAATTGGGACACCATTCTCAATTCCCTTGACCTGCTTCACTTTGCCACCCGCTTCAACATCTTCCTGATCATCATTTTCAGGCTGCTTATTTTTAAAGACCGAGAGATATTTCTGGACAATATCATTTACATCATCTGCTTTACCATACTCAATCGTAGGCAGTGATTTCACCTGCTCCTCCGAGAGAGTGGTAGGTTCATCCCCCCTTAAGAAAAGGGTCGGCAGATTTCCAATCAAAGTCATCCACCGAGCCTCATCAGCAGCTGCAGTCCTGCGCGACCACGTGATTCCATTAATCCAACCCCTTGAATTCCTCCTCCACCGATAATTATGATAACGTGCACAACAATAAAGTAACAACCTCACCAGTGGAAACATGATGACCAAAAACACGACTATGAACAAAATTTGCCCATACACATTTGTTCTAGTGATGGGATTGGAAGAAGTGGCCAGCATGGGATAAAACCAATAATAATATACTTTGCGCTCAGGAGAATCGAGCGGCAAGAAAGCTGAAAAGTCCAACATTGGCCCATCATTTACGGTTGCAGCGTACTTACGCATTTCGTTCATCATGTGATCCCCAAGAATTTCTGTTATTCCAAGAATGTAAAGGTCCACATCTTTTTCATCGTCGCCCTTTACGATATTATCCGAGTCTTGGTTTTTATCCATGTTTCTCACAATAATATACTCAATCTTGGGCATTGTTGTCTTGTTCCTTGCTGCATCACTGCTGCCGCCATTCGCCTCTGCGGAGAAACGAGCGTCCAATTCAAGGGCGTTGAGAGCTTGAGTATGGATTGAACACTTGCTAGATCTCCTGATGAGCAAAGCGATGGATTTTCTGTGCATATTTCGGGTTTCCTGCAAAGTTCCCAATTTTCTATTGAAGACACGGTTGCCTATTTCTGCTCCACCTGTATTGGTCCCATCTGCTATGATGTTGGTATCGGTATCGGTGTCGGTGGTATTTGCCACATCTGGAACAGTGCATAATTCCGAATCCCACGTAGAGGGTGGGAGAAATAAATTCATACGGTTATCTTCTGAATCAGGGCGTTGTTTACCAAACTCGGCAGCGGTGTCGTTGTAAATCCAACCCTCAACAAGGTCAATGATATAGGCATCCGATGAAACATTTATTGATAGTAACAGGATGCAAACAAGACAGATCTCTATTGGTGCTGCTGCAAAAGAACGGAATGATTTTCTTCGTAACATCCCTGACTTGGCCGAAGCGAAATGAAATATGTTCTCGCAATTATTTTGATGGGGTTATGAATGACCGAGCAACTATCGTAAACGTATGCTCCTATCGCTTTCTCTAAATGTATGATAACTGTGTGAATGAGTGTGTAGAAGTAAGGATCTACAATAGGTTGAAAGTCTACACGTACTGTACTTGTAGCTCTTTAGTCTTTGGTCTTTGGCAAGCGCAGAAATAGAACATCCTTGGGCCAGTCTAAATCGCCAGCACAGACTCAGCACAACAGCTCCAAAATAAAGTGCATCCAGATTTGGCTAAAAATGTAGATTGGACACCTTTTTGAAATCGTTCATCAAACACGACCCCCTTTTCGCGGACAGAACGACAGACGCAATTTGAAATTTTCCACTTTCGACCTGGGATTTGAGTTCCGATGACATGACGCAATCTAATCCCTCCTTCCTTCCTGGCTGGCTATGGCTGGCCCTGCTCATTCCTCAAATCAACCCCAAGCTCCTCAACACTCAATATCATACTAAAAAAACACACGTTGCCAAGACGTGAACCATCATTCCTTGTGCCTACGAACCATATTCAAAACTTCCTCTAGACCCCACCCTACACGCACAGTAGACATTGAATGAAAAGCGACTTTGCCCGCAGAACGCCATCATGGGGGTGCTTCGTTTACCACCAAAAAACAAAGACTCACCGGAATCGTCCAGTCAATGATGATGCCACAACTTCATCTAGTAGTTCCGCATCGGCGTCGAATTTTGTCTTGGAGTCTGGTCGTTACTGGAGATGTGCTGCTCTCAAAAATTCAGTAGCGTTCACGCTGTTTTTGGTCTTCGCACTGACCTTTGCGGTCTCATTGGGTACCGGTACTACTAGAAGAGATTCCCATCATTACACCCAGGGACAGGATCATCCACGCCATTTACGATCATTTTTCGACACGTCAAATCAATCCGTCAGCGCCACTCTTGAACCAGAACTCGACAATATCCATCGCGCTCTGGAAGATACCAAATGTGAGCCTCCAGGAAGCTGGATCGACAACGTCCCCGCTGCAGCTCTCTACATAATCATCACCCTTCTCGTCCTGTGTTCCGCCTTTTTCTCCGGGTTGACTCTTGCCCTCATGGGTCTCGACACTACAGGTCTCGAGATTGTCATGTCAGGGGATGATCCCGTACTTTCATCTGCCGCAAGAAAGATTTATCCCGTGAGAAAGAATGGAAATTTGTTGCTCTGTACCTTGCTCCTGGGAAATGTCGCAGTGAATACTCTTTTGGGTATTCTCATGGCAGATCTTACAAGTGGTACGGTGGGATTTATATCTTCTACCGCCCTCATTGTGATTTTCGGAGAGATAATACCTCAAGCTACTTTCTCAAGGTATGCTCTCCAAGTCGGGGAGAAGGCTATACCAATTATGAAAGTCATTATCATTATGTTTTACGTCATTGCCAAACCGCTTGCGTTTTGCTTGGATAAACTTTTGGGACATGAATTGGGAACTGTCTATTCCAAAGCGGAAATGATGAAACTATTGGAAATTCATGTGCAATCAGGGCAATTAAATACAGATGAGGAGAAAGCGATGAAAGGTGCTTTAAATTATCAGGATATGAAGGTAGAAGAGGTAATGACGCCTCTTGAGAAGACTTTTGTTGTGAATGTGGAGGATAAACTCAATTTTGCAACAATGGCTACCATTTTCAAGACTGGATATTCTAGAATACCAGTCTATGAGAATAATCCTTCGAATATTATTGGAATGCTTTTTGTCAAGGACTTGATTTTTATCAATCCCGTGGATGAGACTCCTGTCAGGAGCTTTGTGGAAATTTTTGGTAGAGGTGCGCATGTTGTTTGGGCTGATGACAAGCTAGGCGAAGTTCTTGCATTCTTGAAGACAGGGCACTGTCATATGGCTCTGGTACGAGATGTGAATAATGGCGATGGAACGGGTGATCCAGTATACGAAGTCAAGGGCGTAATTACTTTGGAAGACATCATTGAGGTTATTATTGGAGATCAAATCATTGATGAAACTGACGCCTGGGTCGATGCCGATCACACACAAAAAGTGACTGGAAGAGACGGTTTTGATTGGGCACGTCTGCGTTTGCTAGATTCGAAGATTGTGGATGAGACTTTATCAGATGATGAAGTCCGCGCTGTTGCCGCTCACCTGTCTTCAAATTATAGTGCGATCTTTGGTTTTCTTTCTGAAAAACAGCTGAGGCGAATGATTGCAGCAACGCCGGTGCTTGAGATGAAAGAGGACGTCAAGGAGTTCAACGAGTATCTTCCTTCTACTCTCATGTACGAAAAGGACAAACCTGCTGATAAGTGCACTTTAATCCTAGGTGGAAAAGTGACAGTACTCGCTGGAAGTGAGAACTTTCGCTCAGACCTATCTTCTTGGTCCTTACTCGCGCCAAGGGCATTGACTGGTGATCTATATGTTCCGGACTTTAGCGCATATGTATCTAGCGGCCCTTGTCGTTGCCTTGAATTTACAAGAGACATATTTGGAGCTGCTCTTGCTGCGTCAGAACTCGAGGCATTACCACAAGGTTTAGATGGGAATGAAATTACCAAGGAAATGTCAATATCGAATCCAAAGGTAAAAAGTCTTTCAAGGCAGGCGTCAAACAGTAGCGTGCAGCCAATGGAGCTTCATAGCGAATCACCACTAGTTGTGGTAGAAAAAAGGGGGAAACTACTGCAGAAACTTCTCAATGAACAATCAACGCATGATCTTGGTACGAAAAGTGAGCTTTCAGTCCAATCAACTGAAACCGGTGCAAACGAAGAGGAACTTGAAGCAGAAGAGAAAGACAATGCGCAAGATGCACGAATAGAATAGTACAGATCCATCATTGAGAATCACTAGCAAATCGCTACTACTAGTAGTGTATGTACACACTAATTCTCGAATCTTGAGAAACTAGGAAGTACACGACACATTATTACTTGTACAAAGTTGGACTATTTTAATAAAAGAGAAGTTGTATACCTTGGAGTGTATGGATATAATCGGCAACCATTGACTATAAGCTGCTGCAAGGTACCTTCCAAACATGACGTCACGGATTATCTGATCTTGCATTCACGTTGCCTTCACACCACACTATGAACATAGTACTGGCAAGGTATCGTGATTCTTCAATGCACAGTATTCTAGTGGCGGAGAACTAGGATTCATACCCTCTTCTTCGCTAGACTCTATTGTGTCTTCTTCACTATTGACAAGTTCCATGTTATTTGAATAGAAAATTCCTTTCACAATGCGATGCAAATCCCCAGCCGATTCCCAAATTGGTAACACCGTTATGATCAAAGTAGAAAGGAATCCCCAAGTAATAGCAACGAAAACCCAGAAGGCAAAGTAATTCTTGGTGAACGTCCCCGCGGGTATTGACGCCAGCGGCCATATGACGACTAGAATGCAGGAAACAATCCATCCACGGATCTTAATCCACCTGTATGCTTTGTCAAGCATCTCAGGATCCTTGTCTTGTTCGCTTAACCCTGATTTGACATTCTCAACTAGCTTAATCCTGCTATCGAGCGACTCAAAGTTAAAGTCTTGTGGATACAATCGAGAATGAACATAATGTATTAATCCCGAGGAGCAGATCGCAATCAAATTTCCGGTTAACATGGCTTCATTCTTTCCAAGATTGTCCACATTAACTGCGCCGCTCTGAATGGAACATGAAGTTATCCATCCAAGAATCCCAAGAAACAGACCTGACCAAGCAGCATAAACCGCACCCCTGCCAGAAGCCTTGTCCCATGTCATCATATTCCATAGAGGAATCACTGCTGATCCGATACAGATTCCCATGAACACAAAAATCCAACCAAGATCAAGTCCTAAACAATCTAGCCCAATTGAAAAGACCCCCATGATGAGCCCAAACACCACAATCACTACACGAGATACAAACAAGATCTGTGCTCCAGTTGCATCAGGATTGATGTATTCACGGTAGATGTCGTATGAAACAAGAGAC
>Ga0115005_10000513_pt1 | contig 29874 bp, 31 predicted proteins | sample ArcOceMetagenome_FD_87163 | JGI IMG/M metagenome (GOLD analysis project Ga0115005, IMG submission 87163) | Marine eukaryotic phytoplankton communities from Arctic Ocean - Arctic Ocean - Greenland ARC118M Metagenome | ecosystem: Environmental > Aquatic > Marine > Oceanic | place: Arctic Ocean...
AACATTTGCATCAACGGTTCGGGCACATCTTCAAAATTGTCTTTCTTGGGCACGTACAAATACATACCTTCTTTTTTTCGCGTTTTATAAACTGCACATAACATAAGGTTGTTTTCTCTTCATGTTGGGCTAATTGCGTTTACCAGTCTTATGAATTGGCACTACTGCGACGGAGCATCGCCTAGAAGGCGTGTTACGTGGGGGCGAAACAAGGTTTCTCGCCACGTGGAAAGAACATCAGGCTTTAACCCCTGAACCCGCGTTTCGTCAACCGAAAACCAGTACCATTTAAGCAGTTGATTCAACTGTTTTTTAGACGCTATTACGTCAGCATTAACCCCGTTATCTTTGGCAATTTGCTCACTGACCTCTTTTAACTCTGCGAGCGTCTTTTTATATTTCGCAACATCAATAAGTCGCAATACAACGGGAAGTCTTAGCTTTTCGGGCGTTTGCGCATACTTCGCCCTGGCCTCTTCAATCAATGTAATAATGATGTCACCGTAGCGCCTCACCGACTGATGATTAACGCCATTAATCCGTGACAGCGCAGATTTGTTGTCTATTAGACGCTGCGCTGCTTCGAATAAGTGTCCTTCCTTAAAAACAAAATTGAGCGCCAAGTCTTTCTTTCTCGCCGTATTTAATCGCCATGCAGCTAAAGCTTGAAGCACAGTGAGCTGTTCGCTGTTCAAACGCCAGTTGTTTTTAATACTCAAATAGGCAAAGTCTTCTGGCATTTGTGCGCGCTTTTTCTCAATCAGTAGGTCTATCTCTTGATAAATCCAGTGCACTTTACCTGCTGCCTGTACTTTGCTGGCTAGCTGCTGATAGCACGGCAGAAGATACAGAACATCATTAGCAGCATAGCTTAGCTGAGCCTCTCGAAGGGGTCTGGCTAGCCAGTCTGTGCGTGACTCTCCCTTGTCTAAGCTAATATCGCAAAGCAGTTCCACTAACTTCGCGTAGCCTAAAGACGGTCCCATATCCAGCATACTTCCCGCCAACTGTGTATCAAATACGGGCGTTGGGACAGTACCAAAAGCGGTAAGAAAAGCTTCCATGTCTTCTGAACATGAGTGAAGCACCTTTACCACTTCTGTATTTTCCATGAGCGCGATAAACGGCTGCATGTTGTCAATAGCGAGAGGATCGATAAGCACAAGCTGGTGCCCGTCATACAGCTGGATTAAGCCTAAATGTGGCGTAAGCGTTCTTGTTCTTACAAATTCGGTGTCTAAGGCTACAGCTTCTTGACGTTGTGCAGCAGTACACACCTTGTCTAATTGTTCAAATGTCGTAATTAATTGATATTGCATATTTTTGCACAGTAATAAAAAAGCCGGCTAACGCCGGCTTTCACAAAACTATTTCATTCGAATTAGTCTCGAAGCTCCCGACGCAGAATTTTACCCACATTGGTTTTCGGTAAGTCGTCTTTAAAAACAACTTGCTTAGGCACCTTATAACCCGTTAAGTGGTTACGACAGTGCGCGATAACGTCTTTTTCAGTCAAGGCGTCGTTGTTCTTAACTACAAACAATTTAACAACTTCGCCACTGACTTCATGGGGAACCCCCACTGCTGCCGCTTCAACAATATTTTCATGCATTGCGGCAACTTCTTCGATTTCGTTAGGAAACACGTTAAAGCCTGATACCAGGATCATATCCTTTTTACGGTCAACAATATAGAAGTAACCTTCATCATCTACCGTTGCAATATCACCTGTTGCAAGCCATCCATCTTTAAGAATGTCTTCTGTTGCTTCTGGACGGTTCAAATACCCTTTCATGACCTGAGGACCTTTCACCCACAATTCACCCGGCTCTCCCTTTTCAACGGGATTACCGTCATCATCAAGTAGTTTGATGTCTGTCGATGGAACAGGCATACCGATGGCGCCTTTATAAGCTTCGATTTGCGGTGGGTTTACTGCAACTACAGGTGAACATTCTGTAAGGCCGTAACCTTCCAGTAGTACCGTGCCAGTTACTTTTTCCCACTTTTCAGCAACAGGACGCTGAACGGCCATACCGCCACCTAAACCAAACTTGAACTTGCTAAAGTCTAATTCGTCGAACCCAGGGGTATTTAGCAGGCCGTTAAAAAGCGTGTTTACGCCAGGTAAGATAGTGAAGGGGTACTTGCTTAATTCGTTGACGAAAGCAGGCATGTCCCGAGGATTAGTTATAAGTAAGTTGCGGCAACCATACTTAACGAACATAAGGCAATTCGCCAGTAGCGCAAAGATATGGTAAAGGGGAAGTGCGGTTACTACGAAATCTTCACCTTCTTCAATCACCGTCTCTAAAATACCTGAGACCTGCTCAAGGTTAGCCACCATATTGCGGTGTGTGAGCATTGCTCCTTTAGATACCCCTGTGGTTCCACCTGTATACTGGAGAAACGCTAAATCGCCACTATCAATTTCAGGACGCTTATATTCCAGCGACTGGCCTTTTTTAACCGCTGACATAAAAGACGTAGTTTCAGGGAGATTGAAAGAGGGCACCATTTTCTTAACGTATTTGACTACTGCGTTAACTATCCAACGCTTTGGTGCGGGCAGCATATCACCCAAGGCGGTTAGGAAAACTTCTTGAAGATTCGTCTCTGCAATAACCTCTTCAAGGGTACACGCAAAGTTCTCGACGATTACGATGGCTTTAGCATTGGCATCATTAAGCTGATGCTTCAATTCACGAGCGGTGTAAAGAGGGTTAACGTTAACCACGACCATACCCGCGCGCAAAATACCGAACATGGCGATAGGATATTGAAGAAGGTTTGGCATCATGATTGCCACTGCGTCACCACGCTTCAATCCGCTTGCCTGCAAATAAGCTGCAAATTGAGCAGACAAGGTATCTAACTCTTCAAACGTAATTGAATGCCCCATGTTAATGAAGGCTTCTTTATTTTTAAACTTTTTTACTGACTGCTCGAAAATGTCTACTACAGATGCATAGCGATCGGCATCAATTTCTGCGGAAACGCGAGGGTCGTAATGCTTAAGCCAGGTTTTTTCCACCAAAACCTCCTCTACTTTATTCTTATACTATTTGATGAACGCATGGGGAGCCACGTTCACGTAACTGGTCTGATAACTTGCGAATAGTATAGGAAGTGTAAAAAAAAATAAACGGTACAATTTACAATTGCTCAACAAATTGACGTATTAGTACCCCTATATCGTCAGTATTTTCCATGTGAATATGGTGGCCGCCTACAAATCGTTCGAACTGTGCATTTAAAAGCCAGTCTTTTCTTTTCGAAAACACACTGTCTAGTTTCTTAAAACTGTTAGACGCACCGATGAAAAGTACAGGGCATACAATAGCACGCATCACCGATTCTGCCTGTTTTTCTGTAAGTCTAAGAGTAGATTTGGTTCGAAGTTTAGGATCGCTGGACCAAAAACAATGCCCGCCTGCATCCTGCGTTAAGTTTCTGGATAAAATTGAGCGCGCGTGCTCTTCGGGTATATCCGATATCTTGCACCTTGCTTTTACTGCGTCCTCTAAATCGACTAAACGAAGTTTATTGCGCGACTTGGCATGGCGACTAATAATAGCTTCACGCATTTGTGACGGTGTCGTTTCTTCAGATTCAGTAAGGGGGCCACAGGCATCAATACTTATCACCGCTGATACTTTTTCAGGAAACAGCGCAGCAAACATACTTGCCAAGATCCCACCCAAAGAGTGACCTAGCAAAATCACATCTTCCCACCCTTGGGTTTCTATTAATGCATACAAATCCTGAAGATAGTCAGCTTGGTTATAGTGGGCACCTGCCGCTCGATGACCCGAGCGACCGTGACCAGCAAGGTCAATCGCGACGAAACGGTGAGTTTGAAGATAAGGTGCCAATAACCTTAAACTTTCTGCGTTGTCCAAAAAACCGTGCAATCCGATGACGACGTTACCGCCCCCTTGATTGTCCAATGCCGCTAAAGTGAGGTTTCCAATATTAAATTCTGTTTCAATCATAGTGTCCTTCCCGGCAGACTATTGCCGCCCAAATCCATGTTAGCCAGAAAAAATTAAAAAAGGCGGCAATTTTATGCCGCCTTCTGTTACGTGAATTATTTTTGCTGCTGGTTCGTCTGATTGGTCGAACGCGTTCCCCTGCTTTGGGACTTAGCACTTACCTTTTTTGTACTAGGCATAGCAGAGCGGCTCGGCGCATTGCTATACCGAATGATACGTGTGTGGCTAAATCCGGGATGTCCCCACCCCATATTGCGCCATCCAAACGGGTGATAAAATGGCCCCACCCCGCCCCAAAATGGGGAATACCAACCTGTGAAACTATTAAATCCGAAAGTATCCATGTGATAAACATCACGGTCGCGCCACATGTGGTAATCATCGGCAATAATTGTGGGATAAATATAGGGTTGCTCACCCACCATACCCATCGTAGGTGCGGTAATAGTACCTAGAAAGGTTGCCGAACGACCTTCTTCAAATACAATGGGGTCGACAAATCCGTCAATCTGAACTTTAAAGCGCCCCGAGGTTTCCCCACTCGTGCCGGGCTTGCCGTAATGGTTTAACGGAAAATGAGCAAGTTCAATAAAAGTTTTGTCAGGTTTATTTTCTACCCCGACAATTAAACCACCCCAACGCGCTTTCTGACCTTGCGCATTGGCACCTGAAGTTACCGCCTTTGAGTAGCTGACCAGTTGCGTGCCTTCTGGCACCTCAATGCTATCAGGTACGATGGAACAGCCGGTAAACAAGAAGACTGTGAGTAAAACTAAATAACGAGACATTAAAGCGCTCCTTTGAACCCCGGAAAAAGTGCCGTGTTAATAATGCACTTAATCAAAGCAAACCCTGAATTTCATGATAAAAAGCGATGTATTTTCTTTAGCAGGTCTACAAGTTGTTTTTCGTATCTCTTTAACTTGAAAAGAAAAAGCACACGCTATTAATCTAAACATTAGCATTAATACGAAGCGACAACCACTGCCGTTCAATTACAATTATGCTAATACAAGATTAACTAGATCTTAGAGTTGCCTTCCATTCATTCGTTCAGTTAATACTAGTCCGCATAGACAATTAAACAAAAATGTAATCTTTGCGTAAGTGTTTTGATTAACTACAGTGTTTTGATTAACTACAGTGCGCTACTACATGTAAAAAAGTGGAGGTAAAGCGAATACATTAACAAAAGCCCGTGACGTTCATTACAAGGCAATTAAAAAATCTGCGTTTTAGGCGTAAATATCAACGCCAAACATTCCTCGAATTGACTCTCGCTGCGCTTGTTTTTCGAAACTGGTGTAAGAGGCGATAGCGTTTTGAGAATAATTATTGCCGTCTTCGCGAATAAATTGCTGATATGCTTTTGCGTTATCTGTGCCTTGTTTATCAGGCGTAACAACGATCGCCCTGGCAGACGATTCACTTTGCCCTTTGCTTTGCTGCTCAGGGTCTTTGTTTATTTTAGCTACCCGACCCTGCGAAGGCTCTGAAGACGGTAAAGCAAAATTATTGTTAATTATCATACGAAGTTTTTAAAGCAAAATTTGTACCAAATTATAATAGGTTTGCAGCACATAAACGCTACAAACCACTTTTATATGGATTATCTTCCCGGCAGTTTTTTCCACGTCACTTTGTCTCGAAGATAAACAGGTTCTACATTAACTGCATCAAACACGTCACCAGTCTCTTGCGCTTTTGATGCCAAGCTAAGCATATATTCTGCGTTTGGTAGGGAAACGTCTTCATGGCTTTCACCACATGTATTTGCGCGCCACTCGCTGAGCTTTTCATATGCAGTCCAACCGGTGCCTGCGGTAACAATTTTTTTGCTAACTTCCTGGTCCATTGAATCAAGTTGTTCCAAAGCCATTTCAGGCGGACAAACCTGCTCATCAATTATTCGATAGACGCCATCAGGAGTGTGAGAATACACGGCAAAGTAAACTTCATCCATGCGGGCATCCGAAGCTACTGCAATAATTGCGCTTTCATCGTTGATTTTGGCTGCAGTCTCGACCGCCATGGCTTCAAGCGTGCTTATTCCGGCAACCTTCAGCCCCGTACCAAGCGCTAAACCTTGTATCATGCCAGTAGCTATACGAACCCCGGTAAAACTGCCAGGGCCCCGACCGAACGCGAGTAAGTCTAGGTCATTTAACGTGATATTCGCTTCTTTTAATACCTCGTCAACCATGGGAAGCAAACGCTGACTGTGCTGCTGTGGGCATATTTCAAAACGGGTAATACGTGTTCCGTTGTGCTGTAATGCTACCGAACATGCTTCGGTTGCCGTATCTATCGCTAAAATATTCATGTATGTCTCTTGTGTTGTATAACCTAAAATCGACCTCTGCTTATAATTTCCAAGAAGCCGATATTTAGGGCTTTAACTTAGGCTTCATCAATGCCGGCTAAAAATTTTTCTACTTCATCTAAGCTTCTCGTTCGCTTCATATCTGGCAAGCTTCCGACAAAGGTTTTAGCGTAAGGTTTCGTGACTAAGCGATTATCACAAATAACCAATACGCCTTTATCTGTAGGGTCTCGAATTAATCTTCCTGCACCTTGCTTAAGGGTAATTACAGCCTGTGGGATCTGAATTACACCAAAAGGGTTAGCCCCACGTTTTTTCACATCTTCCATACGTGCCTGCAGTAGCGGATCATCGGGCGAAGCGAAAGGCAGCTTATCAATCATAACGCAGACAAGGTCGTTTCCTCTCACGTCGACGCCTTCCCAAAATGCCCCCGTCCCCATAAGCACCGCTTTTTCATCGGCTAAATACGCATCGAGCAATGCCTGTTTCGTTGTTGACCCTTGCACGAGTAGTGGATTGTCTATCTCGTCTTCTAGCTTTTGAGCTATTTCTCTTAGCATGGCGTGACTGGTGAATAATAAAAAGCACCGCCCTCGGCTTGCTTTGATTAAACGCTTCGCCGTTTCCAGTAAGGTTTCACGCATTGCATAGCTATTAGGCTCTGGCAAATAGCGTGGCACGCACAACATAGCCTGTTCAGGATAATTAAATGGGCTATCTAAGCCTAGTGTTTCTGCATCTTCCAAACCCATTCGTCGCTGAAAGTGTTCGAAACCGCCATTAACCATTAACGTCGCTGAAGTAAAAATCCACCCGCGAGGCGGTGAAGATACGAATCGCCTGAATTTCGCAGCAATAGATAACGGAGTTAGATGCATAATCAAATGGCGTTGGGTTGTTTCATACCACAAACTCACGTTTTCCTGCTTATTGTCGCTGAGTGCATCAAGTTGCTCTCTTGCCGCCACCACACGCTCATACATATTATCTAAGTCTTTGTCCCGACCAATATGCAGTTTACACACCTCGTGCAACACGCCGAGAGCTTCGGCAAGCTTACCCACCTGCATGCGTACGTCGTCACGGTCTAACGCTTCCGCCCAGTTCCCTCGCTCTGCTGTATCAGGAAACAGAAGGCGCAAATCAGATGCGATCATTCTGCATTTGTCGGCCGCTTTATCTAGCTGCCCCGCATCTTTTAACACTGTTCTAAATAGTAGAGTTATATCTTTAGCTATGTCGTGAATCTGTCGCGTTGAAAGCGACTCGCCGAAATAATCACTGGCAATGTCGGGAATTTGATGAGCCTCATCAAAGATAATTGCATCGGCTTCAGGAATAAGTTCGCCAAACCCTGTGTCTTTAAGTGCCATATCGGCGAAAAACAGGTGGTGATTGACCACAATAATATCGGCGTCCAAAGCCTTTCTACGCGCTTTCACTAGATAGCAATCTTCATAATCTGGACAGTCGCGCCCCAAGCAATTGTCTACTGTAGAGGTTACTAACGGCAGCACGCGCGCATCTTCTGGAAGGGTCTTCAGCTCGCCCATGTCACCCGTTTTCGTTGTACTAGACCACCGCTTCACTTCTGAAAGCTGCCCTAACACCTCTTTTTCGACCAGGGTGGAATTGCCGCCGTGTTGAGCAAGACGGTGAAGACAAAGGTAGTTTGACCGGCCTTTCAATAGCGCAGTTTTGCGCTTACTGCCAAGGGCTTTCTTCACGAGTGGTAAATCGCGGTGAAATAACTGCTCTTGTAGATTTTTCGTTCCGGTAGAAACAATAGCTTTTCCATCGCTTAATAACGCAGGCGCAAGGTAAGCGAAGGTTTTCCCCGTACCTGTACCCGCTTCTACAATCAAACTGCCTGTGGTATCTATTGCGCGCTTAACCGCCTTAGCCATTTCTGTTTGCGCCTCACGAGGAACAAAACCTTTGATGGTGCTAGCAAGAAGACCATCTGAAGAAAATACATTGTTTATTGTTGGCATGGTTTAGGCGCTGTCATTACTTTTCTAATCTCGGCCGCGCATTATGCCAAAAAGCCTATTGAATGCCCATTAAAGCTTTGCACATTTGGGTAGTGAATATTTGATGAAAAGATTTTGTCTTCTGGAGCAAAAAAATTAGCTTTTTTAACCTGAAAAGTGAGCGCAATATCCAGTTCGTAAGTGTTTACACTCAACTATTTTACGAGGTAATTATGAAGGGTTTAGTCTTAATCGGTTTAACTGCAATGGCGTTCTCTTTAACAGCAATGGCATCAGAAACGGCACCTGCGGAGCTTGTTGAAGAACTGACGCAATTCTGCCAGGAAGTGGCTGAAGAAGAGGGAACAAAAGGCAAGCCAGAGAACGAATTTGTTCTTGAGTGTGTTAATGATGAATTAGAAGCAGAAGGCTATGCTAAAGTTTCGTCTTTAGATTAATCTAGCTAAACTTCACTCTGTTATATAGTGGCCTTGATTTAGATATCGAGGCCTTTGTGTTTTTGCTTTCGCCCTTTGTTCCCTAATTTATCGCTCGAAAAACGCGTCAACCAAATCAGCTAGTTCTTCATCCAGCGCTTCTTCAAACCCATCTATGTCTATATCGAAACGTGTCATATACTTAGCTGCATTGTCGCGAGACAAAGTTCCGTTTTTTATCTGAAACTCTAACTCGGGCAAGGATTTGTCATAGCGAGGTTTAATCGCCCATCGTAAACAATGGCTATGCCTGTCTTTAAGCTTTTGTTTAGCGAAAACACAAAATTCCTCGACGTAATCAGCGCCCTGCGGCCCAAGACACCCCGGCTCAATTCGATACATAACCAGCAATTTTTTATAAAGGGGCAGTCGAGTTTCCATTACACATTCGCATGACTTAAAAACTTGATTATCGGAAATGTTCGCGTAATTAGCCAGTAAAGCCTTACTGTGATTGCGAAATTACTTACATCCCCTACTTTAAACTCGATGACATAAGTTAGCTTCATTCTGTTAAGACGTTCAGCATTTGGCGCGGTAAATTAAACCGCTCACAAAGTAAGTATGCCTAGCCCTAACAAAAATTTACTCCGCTAATTCGGGATCTTTAATAAATAAAATATCCATGATGATAGACGGATCCCACTCTCGCATCTCGGCTTCGCATTTGAGCCTGATTTCGTCTAAATCACTTATAGTCGCGATAGAAAATGCATCATCCACAATGATATGAACTAACAAATACATATCTCTCCCGCGCTTACTTATGCGAACTTCAACATGCTCGTAAGGGACGTCAGCCAACGTCTTTTTAAACTTTTTCTCAATTACAGCCGAGATAGCTTCGGGCGGCGCTTTATTTATTACCTCATTAAGGCTTTCCCGCAAAATTTTAAATGGAACGGGCAACATCGCTGAGCCAAGAACGATGAGGAGTACCGGGTCGACGTAGGGCGCAAGCATACTATATTGCGTCCCCTCAAGACCGTACGCCAAAATGAAAGCGAGGAGTATAGATGCGCTTAACACTCCATCGATCATCCAAGTATGCGAATCTACCCTGACTAAGTCTGACAGTAAGTGTTTCCCTTTAATACGCATATAAAACGAAATGCCAAAGCAGCCTGCGGTTGCTACCACACCGTAAAACATACCAATGTCATAGGCGGAAGGGTTGCCACCTGCGATAACACTTTGAATAGAGCTCGCTACGGCATATATGCAAGTAACTATAATTATCAGCGACTTGAACATGTTCAAAGTAGGTTCAATTGCGGTGTAGCCAAAATGAAAGCGGTCATCGTCTGGGCGCTGAACTAGACTCGCCACTTTAAGCGTTAACGTTGACATAACAAATGCAATTAAGGAGTACGCCGCATCGAATAAAATTGCGCCTGAGTGAGTTGCAATAGCGAAACCGAGCGCAACAAAGACAAAAACGCCGGCGATGTAAAAGGAAAGCGTGAGCAACCGCTTTTCTTCAGAGTGATGGAAACCAATGTCCATGAAAGTCACTACAAAATTAGGGTGCGCGGATTCTACTCTGATATTTTAAAAAAAATAGTGGCTCAATGAAAAATATTGCTATTTTTTTAACCAATTCAGTGATAAATAGCGCCTAAATAAAATCGACGAAATGCGATGCATTTTTAGGCCACCTTTTAAACTATGAAAATCATTACTCACCCTTCCATTAAAAGTTATTTTGATGCTGATGAAAGCCATAAGGAAGTCCAGCAAGCTTTCTCTCGCGGAGTTGCATATGCAGGCCACTCGTTAATGGTGCCCGAGAAGTTTAGCTATCAAGTATTGCCACATTTTAACGACCGTTATGCACTTTTTAATCAGGGCGAGAGCTATGAACTTATATCTAACGTTTGTTTACACCGACAGGCCAAACTACTTGAAGGAAATGGTCGAACCCGAAATATCGTATGCAAATTGCACTGCTGGGGTTATGACAACACAGGGCTGTTAAAAGGCACGCCTCACTTTAAGGATGCCCCTAATGGACAGTTAAAAAAAGAATCACTAACAACATGGAACGGCCTGTTGTTTCGCGGCCGTGCTCCTCAACTAGATCTGACTTCACTTGGACTAGACGAGTACCTAGACTTTACTGGCTATTTCTATGCAGGTTCTGAAACAGCTGAATACAAATTCAATTGGAAGACCTTTGTAGAGATATACCTTGAAAATTATCATGTTTATTCAATGCACCCTGGGCTCCGCCAATTCGTAAAAGCAGATGACTTAGAATGGTCGTTTGGTGAGGACTTCTCAATACAAAAAGTAGGGCTGGGTCGCGAGCTTACGAAACGTACTACCGACAATTATCGCGAATTCCAAGATGCACTTTTGAGCTGCTATGGTAATACGCTTCCAAAATATGGCGCAATTTGGTGCTTTTTATACCCTAACATCATGATTGAATGGTACCCAGACATTATTGTAGTCAGCACCATCTACCCCAAGGGCGCAGATGCATGCACAAACCACGTAGAATTTTACTATTCAAAAGCACTGAATGAAGCCATGCCAAGCTACTTTACTGCAGAAAAGCGCGCTTACATGGAAACAGCTGTAGAAGACGAAGAAGCCTGCCTGTTGTTAGAAAAGGGGCGGCGAGCGTTGTTTTCAACAGGTGAAGAAGAACACGGCCCTATTGAACCTTTTTTAGAAGCTGGAGTAGCCCACTTCTACAACTGGTTGGCCGGCAGTGAATAGTAGCTAGTGTGATTAACGACGAGCTGAACAAGGCTGTTCACTTTTTATTAACGATACCGAGTAACTTTTTCAGAAATTCCTATATTTATCACAATTATCGCCAGCGCCGTGACGACGCCAAGAATCCTATCTAAATGAAAAATATATATTTTTCTAGAATGGCATGTACTGTGAATCACTCATATAGAATTCTCTCCTCCGTTTTAGAGCAGTATGGAGGCCGTAAACCAAGGAGCAAGATATGAAAAAGTTAACAATCGCAACACTTATCAGTACAGCACTTTCTACTATGGCATTTGCCGGTGATGATATGGAAAAAATAGACTCATCATTCGCGAATTTAGATAAAGACGGCAATGGATATATATCGCGAGCAGAAGCTAAAGACAGTGATATTTTTGCGCACTTTACGCGAATCGATAAGAACGCAGATACGCAACTTTCAATGAAGGAATTTGACGCTCATATTGATAGATATCCTCAACATTTCGACGGTGATGTTGTTTCTTCAGCACGAGCGGAACAAGAAAGTATCCATGAAGAAGGAACAATGGAAACGTATGTAGCGGTTGACAGTGAAATTGACGAACAAGTGAGCTCGGTGAAGGACAAGAAAATGACCCATGAACTGCAGGCTACCACCGAGCCAGAAGTAAATGAGAAAGTCATTGAAAAGGAAATTGATGTAAAAGCAGAACAGACAGTAATTGCCGAGAGCAAATTTGAAATGATGGATTCAAATAACGACGGTGCACTTACTAAAGCTGAAGCATCGCGAAGCGGCGTAACCCGTGATTTTGACAACATTGATTCTAACAATGATGAACTCATCACGCGTATAGAATATACCCAGTATCAAAGCATGAAGAATGATTCTGAAGAGTAATTCAAATAGGTAAAAAAGCCGCATCTGCGGCTTTTTTCACTTACAAGACCCGTTACTTGAAGTGAGTATTCGAATCTGTGAGTGAATCTTACCGCATTGGCAGCAAGCGGATTGCTGTGCTTCACCGTGAATTTTTAAGGAATCAATCATGTTACTTTCTACAAGCATAAAAAGCTTACTGGCATTTCAAACCCTAACCAAAATAAATAGGAGACGGGATAAATCAACTTCTGGTACAGAAAGCTTAATTACTTCCGACACACTGAGCAAAGCGACCACTCCCCCTTCCGTCGCGGCAATTACTGGCGCAGCTTACACGCTTTCAACATTTTCAAATACGCCGAAACTACAGCGGTTTCTTCTAAAATCCACGATATCAGCGTCGGTTGCAGGCTTATTGAATGCGGGCCTTAAACGGCTAATTGGCCGGAAACGCCCCCGGGCAGAATCAGGGCCGGCATTTAAGGGGCCAGCGTTGAAAGACAAATACAACGCCATGCCATCAGGCCACGCCAGTGCAATAGCAGCTGTGGCAGGCTCTATACCCCGTTCTTCAGGCCCATTGCTTTTAGCGTCTGCGGCTGGGCTTGCAGCAACCGCAGTAATTGGAAAGTCTAGAACTATGCGAGATGCCCACCACCTATCCGATGTGCTAGTGGGTAGCTGTTTGGGGTTTGGTGTTGCCTATGCGGTTTCTAAGTTAGAAAAACCCGTAATAGCTGAAACTAAGCAGTTAGTTAAAAAGCGCCCCCACATTTAAAATGTTACACAGGGCAAACGTGCATTATTCAGGGCTAACATGTCGTTAGCCCCTTCTATTCGTTTACACCTGTGCGCCCTACTCCAGCAGTAAGAAAGGCCGATTCGATCCATTTTCCTGGCGCCCACAGGGCATCAAGTACGATGAAAAATAGTACTTGAAAGACACGAGTTCATGCGTAAATACTTAGCTAGCGCAGAGTTCGGCATGCGAACCTTGCCCTTATTTCCGTCTGATACAGGAAACGTTATGACTAATTATGTTGGTTCTTGCCTATGTGGTGCAGTAGCTTTTGAGATTGAAGCTGAATTCGAGAGTTTCTATTTGTGTCACTGTAAGTATTGTCAAAAAGACACAGGTTCCGCCTTTGCTGCTAACCTTTTTTGTCAGACGGGCAAGCTAATTTGGTGTTCAGGTGAAGATAACATCTCGTCGTTTACACTTGCCGGAAGCCAACACCAAAAGAGCTTCTGTAAGGATTGCGGGACGGCGCTTCCAAACAACCACCCCTCAGGAATACTAGTTGTACCGGCGGGATGTCTGGACACTGATGTAGCAGTAATACCTACTGCTCATATCTTTATGTCCAGCAAAGCCTCTTGGGAAAGTAATGTAGTAAACATAATAAAGCTTGAAGGTTTGCCTGAGTAGCAAAGCATTTTGAAAATAAATTTTTGCCTAGAATACTAAGTTACAATTGCTCCCCGTCTTCTGGCTCTCAAATTTAATCGCTAACCGGAACGGCCTCTATAATGCCCACTATTTCAGCATTCCCGCTTAATCTTGCAAGGTCAATAAGGTAATCTTTTTCAAGCTTATCAAGCGCATTTCCCTCTAATCGCGCCTTTACTTCCTCAGTATCACCATTTGCGATCGAGGTTTTAACGGCAGCAAAATTCCCTAGGGAGCGATCGGTTGTTTTATCGTTTGATTCTTTAGAAGTCATACGGTGTCCTTAATGTGTGTTCGAGCGTAAACTAGCATGATGAACGTTCATTTGCGTTTTGTAGTTGAGCAAGACTCATATCGATCAGTGTATTTCGATAAATGCTGTCTTAATGTAAAGGATTCAAAGCACTAAAAGCCATCACCAACACCACGTTCATCTTCTACCATCTAAACCGTAGCCGATAAATAGCCAGCCCTACTAGGCTACCCAAATTTGAAATTCCCATGGCCCAAGCTTGATAGATGAGTCAGCATTAAAAGTGATACGTTCACCAGAATCCCAATGTGCATACTCACCTTCAAACAAAGGTTCTGCGAACATAACGTCTACTTGCTCGCGAGAAAAATTGATGAACACAAACACTTTTTCGTCTTCGTTATGGCGTACAAAGCTAAACACTTTATCCATATTGGAGTTTGGAACTTGAATCATTCTTTTTCCAAATTCTCCGTTCCCCAATACCGCTTTAGATTTTTTAAGCGCTATCAGTTTGCGGTACAACGCACCAATCTCATGCTCTTGCCAATCGATAGGATCTCGCTTAAAAAAAGCTAGCCGTTTCGTTTCACCAGCTTCCTGCCCGTTGTGTATTAGTGGCATGCCCTCACCCAATACAGAAAGGGCAATACATGCCTCAAGCGCATCACCGAACTGCTCACGATGTGTGCCGTCCCACGCGTTTTTATCGTGATTGCTAACAAACGTCATTCTATAAGCGGAATGCGGCCAGCTTCTCTCGTTCCACGAATAGTATTTACGCAGCCTATCAAGTGAGCATCGACCATGTGCTAGCTCATGAAGCGTCTCGTTCCAGCTCCATGCATACGTCATATTGAAAGCCTTTTCATGTAAATCGCGGTTTTCCCATTCAGCCAACATAAATACAGGTTTAATGGCGTTTAATTCTCTTACCGCTTGCTGCCAAAAATCATTGGGTACATAGCCCGCAACATCACAACGAAAGCCGTCAATATCAAAGGTCTCGACCCAGTAGCATAGAGCCTCAATCATGTATTTTCTTAAACCGACCTGCTCATAATCAAACTCAATAATGTCACTCCAATCCCACCAAGGAGAAGGACGAAAGTCTCGTTTATAATCTTTGGCGTACCATTCTGGGTATTGGTCTACTAAAGGATTATCCCACGCGCTGTGATTTGGCACCCAGTCGATAATTATCTTTAACGATAATCGATGTGCCTCATCTACCAGTGCTTTAAAATCCTTTTCAGTTCCGAACTCTGGATTTACTGCTAAATAGTCTTTAACCGCATAAGGGCTTCCCAACTCACCTTTGCGATTTTTTTCACCAATAGGATGTATAGGCATTAACCAGACAATATCTGCTCCAAGAGACTTTATGTGAGCTAGCCCCTCTCTTACCCCGTCAAAATTTCCTTTTTTCGAAAACTGCCGCGTGTTCACCTGATAGATGACAGCATGCGAAGACCATTGTGGCTGCAAAACGTTGTAGCGTTTCTGAGGTTCAGGATTGATATCCATATTATCTTTCCTTGTTCATGCGAAATTAAAAACTGAGTTTGCGCCTGGGGTAATTGTTAGTTCGTAACCTGTCAGTCACTTAAATACAATTAATTGAGCGGCTTAAAATATAGGTAAACTCGTCATACCTAAAATAAGTACCCACATGCCGAAAAAAAGTTTTAATCGCTGTACCGAGAATGCCAAAACCACGTATTTGGCTATCATTCCACCCACGATGGCTCCCGCACCGGCAAACAAAACCACATGCCACACAATAGCGTCGCTAATAAATACGTGATAAGGCAAGGATGACCACACAGTAAAGGCAGATAAAATGACGGCGATAGCGATGGACATAGTTACGTTAAAGCCACGAATTATTAGGTATACTGCAACAAGTTCCCCCACGCCTACAGATAGCCACGCCGTAATAATTCCTCCAACAAAGCCGATGAATGGCAGCAACACTAAATCTTTTGTGGAGAGATCTTTTTCGAAATGTGTACGCTTCATCAGCGGAATAGAAGCGAAAATCGCTATCGCTAGTAAGATGGAAAAACTTCCAAAAGCGATATGCAGGTTGTTAGCCCCGCCCCAAAATTGCTCAAGTAATCGCGTACTTTGTGAAGAATATTGAGCGAATCCTATTCCACAAATCGACGCAGGAACCGACAGCATTAATGCGCTTGGTAGCGCTTTCCAATAATCGTCATGGCGGTGTTGCCGTCTAAAATAGGTGGCCCACGTCAGCGCTCCTGCCGTCATACCGCAGCACTGAATGGCAAAACTCGTCGCCACCACGCTTTGTGGCGAAAACAGTAAGTAATTAAAAAACGGCACAAAGACAACGCCACCACCTGCACCAGTAGCATTCGCAAAAATAGCGCCAATCACTCCAAGCCCACCGAACAGGCCATAATCTTTAATAAGTTCTAAAGTAGAAGGCTGGGCGAGTAATAAGATTATCCAAGCACATAACAAGGTGCCAAGCAGTAATTTCTTGCCGGGGTTTCGCTTGATAAAAGAAGTCACAATGGTCCTTAAAAAATACGACAATATTCGGTACAAGCTAAATGCACTAAATAGCAAATCGCATTTGTACAAATTTCAAACTATTGTTGTTACATCGCGTATAAGCTTTTACTTACACAATTATCGTATACAGCATTTTGTAAAAACATGGTTGAAGTATCTACATTTGAGCAGCAGGTGCAACTACACCTTTCGCCAAATCGCTCGGCAACATGGCAACAAACGAAATTTCTTATGGCAAGCTTCGGGCTGTTTATAAGCTCAATTGCCATCGCGTGGGCATTTGCGGGCGCATGGGTCATTTTACCATTTGCTGGAATAGAAGTAGGGTTACTGACACTCATTATGTATTTGGTTTCAAAAGCCACCTACCAATGGCAAACGGTGCTAATTTCCCCTCAAACTATTTTTGTTCAATGTTCAAATGGCGCCTATTTGCGTTTTCCTCGCCACGACACATCCCTTTATTTTTTCAAAGATACTGAAAAAAAGCGCCTTCCCCGATTGGTACTGCAAACCCACCTTCAACAGTTTGAGCTTGGTGCTTTTTTAAACGCGGATGATAAGCAGCGCGTACACGATAGTTTGAAGACAACGGGAATAATGATATGTACGAACAAGTGGTGGTGATTAGTTCTAAAACTAAAGAAACTAAAATGCTTGACGCCTTTGCGCTGAGACTATGACACAAAATTAATGATCATAGTACGGGGTTTCAACTAATTAATATAAAGCAGTTGTAATTATTAACGGCGACATTAAAAGGATACTTTTATGAATTTATATATAGAGTCATTGGAAGGCGGTAATTATTTAGCGTCAACAGGCATGGGAAGCGCTCGTACTCTAGTTCGCGATAATAAGTCTGAACCAAAGACATTTCATTGTCTGAATGAAATAAGAGAACACTTCCACTCGAAAACTTTCGATAAAGTATGGCTTCGACAGAGTACGCCTTACGAAGAGATGGTAGGACAAACCGATCATCCAGGGGCATTGGAGCTTGAAATTGAGTGGTAAACAATAAACAACGAACAATTTGACAGCACTTTGCACTGATTAGCACGGTTTTTGCGTACTGCATAACTAACGTAGGAAAAGCGTGTTTGTTTTTGGGTTTGACTCTATGGAAACCGTTTTTTCTAAACGCTGTGAAGTACCCACATGCTAAGGAGAACTGCATGAATATTAGTAAGTTAACTGTCAAATCACTACTATTTACCGTTATTATGACGCTAACCGCGTGCGCCTCAATGGGTAGCGGCACTGTCGCCGAAAAACAACAGGCCATTCTAGACATGCAGGAAAACGCGCTTACTCGTTTATACACCGAGAAACCGGATACACGGTCTCAAATCAGAGATGCTGCGGGTTATGCCGTGTTTACCAACGCCAACATCAATGTTTTCTTTGTTGCCGCAGGCACCGGATACGGTGTGGTAAACAATAACGTTACCGGCGCGAAAACGTATATGAATATGGCGGAAGGAGGCGTTGGATTGGGGTTAGGCGCTAAAGATTATCGCATTGTTATGGTCTTCCATACTCAAAAAGCGATTAATCATTTCATTGAAAATGGTTGGACCGTCGGTGGTAACGCAGATGTAGCAGCGAAAGCAGGCAATAAAGGCGCTTCGGCAGAAGGAGAAGGTTATCTTGGTAACGTTACTGTTTACACGATGACTGAAAGTGGCCTTACGTTACAAGCAACGGTGAAAGGCACCAAATTTTGGGTAGATAAAGAATTAAACTAATCTTTCGAGTTTTTCGCCTTTATCTTGCTGATTTACAGCAAATCCAGACAATGAGCGCCTCGTGAATACAAGAGGCGCTTTTTTATATTAATGATTTTGATTTTCCTCAATACGCATCCACTGGGCTCGCGTGCAATTTTCTAGCAAGTCAAAAGCTTCAAACACCACCTCTTGACCTTGCACAAAGGCGTGTTCTTCATCAGGCTTTCGTCTTTTTAAGGCGTCTAACTTTTCTTTCGTCCCCGCCCTGCCAGGATGATTTGACAAAAAAACATCAATATTTTGTTCTTTTACTAATCGTTTCATTGTCATGGCAGAGTTGGTATAAGACTGAATGCGCGAGACATCAGGGCCGTAGTTGAGCCCAGTACCGCCCCATAACACAGCCCGATGTTCTTCGTTTCCGTCAACTACGGGGAAAATGACCGTTAACGTACCTGGTGTATGGCCCGGCGTAACATAAAGCGTTAATTCAGTACCGTTAACTTTCAATTTTTCACCATCGGCTACCGCCACATCTCGGCTTGGCTTTTTACCCCAACGATAACTGGCAAATTTATCGTTTTCGAGGTAATCCCACTCTACATTACTCATGACTATGCGAGGATTATATGTCGACTTGATAAGCTCAAACCCACCATAGTGATCGCCGTGACCGTGAGAAATAATCAGGTGAGATATGGGCTTGTTGCCTAACCCGAGTGCAGAGAGGCCATCAATTATATACTGTTGAGCTTGCTCGTTATTATTCAAGGCATCCACCAGAACAATGCTCTTGCCTGTGTCGATTGCCCAACTTGCAACGTTGCCTGCCCCCACGTAATAGAGGTTATCAAAGACCTTCTGGGGTGGTATTTGGCGCCGCCCCTTGCCTTTGCGTTCGGGCTTGCTTCCACTCTCGGCACGCTTAGGTCTTTCCTGTCGCTTTTCACCGAGTTTAAACATATCTCTGGGCGGAGCACTGATATCGCACAAGCTTGCAAAGCCAGGAAAATGCGTAGCGCTCTCTAGCCCCTTACGAGCATAATCATCAGCAGTTAGCGTTGAGCTAGCAGTGCAATTGGCGCAAAAGCCAACAGCCCAAGCAATAGCTACTATTTTTAAAACGTCCAATTTACCCCCAGCCACAATCTTCTTCCATCTTCAACGTACCCAAACTCTTCGTAGCGCATAGTTTTATCAAATGCATTGTAGAGCCCAGTTTGCAACTTAACATTGCGCGTTAGTTTAGTGTTGTAACCTATATCAAACAAACCAACGCCGGGAGACAAAATTGAGCGCGACGATACTGACGTTAACGCCGTTTCTTCTCCCCTCACGGTCCATCTTGACCAAATTTCGCTTTCTCGAGAAATACGATATGTGGTGTTCAATGTGAACAAATGTTTAGGCTGCTGAACTAAAGGCAAACCTTGATTCTCACCGGTTTTTTGCTCTGAGCGAGTAAAGCTGTAGGCCCCGTTAAATGACCAATTCCCAACATTATATTTGGCTGCAAATTCAGCGCCGTAAGACTCAGCTTCATCTACGTTGATGTTGTAGCGATCCGTTTCATCCAGGCAAACAGATAATTCGCAAGAGGCAATAGCAATTTTGTCATCGAAGTCATTGTGAAAGACAGTAATGCTGTACTCTAGGCCAGCATCACCTGAATAGTACAGAGCAAGTTCTTTGTTCAACGTAGTTTCTGGTGACAGGTCTGGATTGCCGTAAACATTGCCCCCACGGCTTTCTTGAATCCAACCATCAGCCATTTCTCGAAGCTCAGGTGTGCGATAGCCAGTAGAGACACCACCTTTCAACACCCAATTGTCGTTGATATTGTATACCGCGTAGGCGCGAGGACTAACTTGAGAACTAAACTGCTCGTTGTCATCAAGGCGAATACCTAGCGTAAAAGCTAAATTATCACTTATGCGCCATTCATCTTCGCCATAAAAAGACCACTGGCTATTTTCAATATTGGTCGCATCACCGCCATTTGTATCGAAATCATCAAGTGACTCTTCAAGGAATTCTGCACCTAACGTCAGCATATGACTGTCGCTAACAACCCAAGACCATTGAGAATTTATCACTAAATTATCAATGGTAATGTCTCGCCCCACGTTCTCTACCGACTCTTGCTGAATATAACTGCGAGCATTTACATCGCCATATTTCCCCTCGTGAGTCAGCGCATATGATTGCCTATCGCTCTCTAATTCTGATAAAGCGTTTCTTTCTGGCAACGACTTACCGGGTGTAGCAGTGCGCGTTTGATCTTGAGAAATGAATTCAAACGTTAGTACATCTGTCGTGTTGGGTGTTAAGTGAAACGCTGTACGAATATTACTGAGGTCTTTTTGTGCGTAACCACGCTCAATATTGTCTTCTTCTCGCTTTTGATAAAGGCCGCTGGCTGTAATGCTCAACAAATTTTCAATTAACGGCCCTGAAAACGCGAGCTGGACTTGACTATCCGATCCACTGTCAGAGTTTTCTTGAATTTTAGTTTCTGCGCGAAGGTTGCCGCTCCACTTTCTAAAGTTCTTTCGCGTAATGATATTGATCACGCCACCCATTGCATCGGAACCATACAAGGTAGACATGGGCCCACGCACAATTTCAATTCGTTCGATACTGTCCAATGGCGGCAACCAATCTTGTTCATACCCGCCGCTGCCATTTGGCTGAGACTCTCTACCTGTTTGTTTTTTTCCATCAACAAGTATAGATGTGTATTGTGCAGGTAGGCCCCGAACACTTATATCTTGGCGGTATCCGCCACCCGTAACCGTGACACCGGGTACATCGCGAAGGGCGTCGGTTATATCTTTGTATGCGCGCTGTACAAGTTGCTTTCTATCGATAACGCTTACTGACGCAGGTGCTTGAGACAAAAGTTGTTCGAAGCCAGAAGCTGTAACAGTGATGCTCTCCATATCATCTTGTTCGTTAGATTGAGCAAGAACATTCTGAGAGAACAATGAATACAGTGAAATTGCCAGTAAAGTGTGAGTAAAACGCATACTTAATCGATTAACATAAAAAAGAATAAGCTGATGATAATCATTATCATTAAGATGTAAAGTTGAATTTAGCTTTTATCGTCCCGCTTAGGTACTTTAACAGAGAGCTAACGTTCAAAATAAAAACAATATTTTGCATCCACAATGGTATTTGGGCATATTTTAGTCAATTGATGTGTTCAATAACAGTTTCAACATAGGAATTGCGGATGATTGTCGTGGTATTTAATCAGAAAGGTGGGGTGGGTAAATCAACGATTAGTACCAATTTAGCCGCACAAAGCGCGAAAGTGGGTCATAAAACGCTATTAATAGACTTAGATGCCCAGGGAAACAGTACTTACTACGCGGGGTTTGACGCCAGCGAAAAAAGCAATTCTGTTGCTGATATGTTTAAACAAGTGGTGGGAATATTCAGAACGGCTAAAAAGCCTATTGAATTTGTTCATCCAACCCCTTTTGAAAACCTCTTTGTTATGCCTTCCTCACCAGCCTTGGCTGACGTAGAGCGAGAACTCGAATCTCGATACAAAATTTTTAAACTCAAAGACGCACTTAAAGAATTAAAGGGCGATTTCGATAATATTTTTATCGACACACCACCTAATTTCAACTTTTACTCTAAAGCGGCACTTATTGCCGCAGATGGGTTTTGCGTTCCTTTTGATTGCGATGATTTTTCCGCACAGGCTATTTTGCGGTTGCTCGACAATGCGATGGAGCTTAAAGAGGATCACAATCCTGAGCTACGTTTATTGGGTATTGTAGTTAATCAATTTAATAGTCAGGCGAAGCTTCCTGGAGAACTGGTGAACTCACTCAAGTCGGAGGGTTTACCAGTATTAGATAGCTATATCAGCGCCACGGTAAAGGTGAAAGAGTCCCATTCCAAGCGTATTCCACTTCCCTTCTATTTGCCTAAACATAAAGTGACGGGACAGATTGCCGCCTTATTTGCAGAGCTAAACACAGATAAAACCTAATGCTAACAAGATATATTAAACATCAATATCAATGTGCTTAAGCCCGCCGCTCTTATTGTCTCGTTCTTTGTCTTTCGAGTTCTCAGCTGATGCATCAATTACCTCGGTACGCTTTATGTCTTGGAAATTGTCGCGGTCTTCTTCACTAATGTGCTCAGACTTCTTTGTTTTTTGCACTTTTTTCACCCGCTCATCGGGTTCAATCGGCACTTTGGTATTGCGAGGCAAAATGGGAAACAGTAGATCGTTGCTCATACGCCCTCCTAAAATGTGTATGGGTTTATAGAATTTATCGGCCAAATGGTGCTCAAAATTATGGTTCACAACTTATTCATAACGAATAGTTTTATTATATGTATATTAATTTAGAGTTAATGTAGGAAAAGAGTTCACTTTTGCCTTGCAAATCGAGGCTCAAACCGCTAATGTTTCAGCCGTTCGAAATTAGGAATTATATTAACCAAAATGATTAACTGCGCGGCGAAACATCACCATCACCACAAAGCATAACCTTTCAGGTTCGTGCTGGAAGGTCTATATTTCCTTCCAACGGCGCAGATAGAAAAATTCTCGACCCTCGGAAGGAAACTTCCGGGGGTTTTTCGTTTTAGGCGCAATCAAAAGTTAAAACACAACGTGTAAGGAACGTTTCAATGAGTAACAGCAACAGACTTCGAATTGCCGTACAGAAATCAGGTCGCTTAAGTGATGACAGCATCGCACTTCTAAAAGCAATCGGCATAAAACTGAACATTCGTGATCGCCTGCTGATTGCGCATTCAACGAACCAGCCTATTGATTTGCTTCGCGTACGTGACGACGATATTCCAGGCCTTGTTATGGATGGCGTATGTGACCTTGGCTTTATCGGCGAAAACGAGCTTGAAGAAAAAATGCTTGAGCGCAAAGCTGCGGGTAAGCCGTTTGAATATGAAGTGTTACGTCGTCTAGACTACGGTGGCTGTCGCTTATCAATCGCAGTCCCTAACGAAATGAAATATGACGGCATTCAGTCTCTAGAAGGCAAAAAGGTAGCGACCACCTACCCTTACCTTCTTGAGCGTTATTTCAAGGACCAAGGCATTAACGCAAAAGCCGTAATGCTTCAAGGTTCAGTGGAAGTTGCACCACGCGCGGGTGTCGCTGACGCTATTTGTGACTTGGTTTCTACAGGCGCAACACTTGAAGCAAATGGCCTTGTGGAAAAAGACGTTATCTTCCGCAGCAAAGCAGTACTTATTAAGCGCGCAGACGGCGAACTTAGCGACGAGAAAGAAACACTGGTTAACCGTCTAATGCCACGTGTTGATGGTGTATTACTGGCAAAAGAAAGTAAGTACATCATGCTACACGCGCCAAGAGCTTATTTAGAGCAAGTTAAAAGTCTACTTCCAGGTGCTGAAAACCCGACGGTGCTTCCACTTGCTGGAAACGAAGAGCAAGTAGCTATCCACGTTGTTTCTACAGAAACCTTATTCTGGGAAACCATGGAAAAGCTCAAAGCCCTTGGTTGTAGCTCTATTCTTGTAATGCCAATCGAAAAAATGATGGGCTAAAAGGCAGGCAATTATGATTACTTGGTCATCTCTTTCAGCAAATGAGAAAAAACAGGCGCTAGCTCGCCCGGCTATGGCCAATAGCCAACAATTAAAGCAAACCGTGGGCGAGATCATCGCCCGCGTTGAAGCAGAAGGTGATGGGGCAGTACTTGATTACACACGTAAGTTTGACTGCCCAGACCTAAAAAGCCTTGTGCTTTCGCAAGAGAATATCGATGCCCTAGCAGCTAAGGTAACACCTGAAGTCGCAAATGCTATCGACATAGCGTTCAACAACATCAAAGCCTTTCACGAAGCACAAGTACCAAGTGATATCGCTCTTACTACCACGCCTGGTGTTAAATGCGAGCTGCGCTTCACCGCCCTTGATGCAGTGGGTCTTTATATTCCAGGCGGCAGTGCTCCACTTCCATCAACCGTATTGATGCTGGGCGTGCCTGCATTGGTGGCGGGCTGTGCAAATAAGCTACTTTGTACTCCACCAAACAAAGAACAGCTTATTGCGCCCGAAATTGCCTACGCGGCAAGAAAATGCGGCATTGATAAAATCTTCTTGTGTGGTGGCGCTCAAGCGGTTGCAGCCATGGCATTGGGTACTGAAACGATTCCTCAGGTCGATAAAATCTTCGGCCCAGGCAATAGCTTTGTTACCGAAGCTAAACAGCAAGTTAGCCAACGTGCTGATGGTGCTGCTATTGATATGCCAGCAGGTCCGTCAGAGGTGTTGGTGCTAGCCGACGAATTCGCAAACCCTGAGTTTGTAGCTGCAGATTTACTTTCTCAAGCCGAACACGGCCCAGATTCCCAAGCAATTTTGGTATCTAACAGCGCTTCGCTTATTAAAGAAGCAAAAGCCGCGGTTGAGCGTCAATTAGCTACGCTATCTCGTGCTGAAATCGCTCGCCCTGCTATGGAAAATGCACGCTATATATTGGCCGATTCCATTGAACAAGCCATTGAAGCAAGCAACGCCTATGCAGCTGAGCACTTAATTGTGCAAATTGAAAATGCTCGCGATTACTTACCAAAAATTAAATACGCCGGCTCTATTTTCTTAGGCCCATGGTCACCAGAATCTGCTGGTGATTATGCGTCAGGTACGAACCACGTGCTTCCCACATACGGCTATGCAAAGAACTACTCTAGCCTTGGCCTGTTGGACTTTATGCGTCGCTACACAATTCAAGAACTAAGTGAAGATGGCATGCGTAATTTAGGCCCTGCGATTATGGCACTGGCCGCAGCAGAAGGGTTAGATGCACACGAACAAGCAGTTGCACTTCGTATGCAGGCGCTTAAACAGGGAGACGCCTAATGTCGGCACTTATCGATAACTTAATTAATGAAAACTTGGTGCCGCTAAAGCCTTATGAATCGGCGCGTCGCTTGTTTTCAGGTGGTCAAGACTGGCTTAACGCTAACGAGTCACCTTATGCCAACGAATACCGTGTAGATAGCGGTAACTTTAACCGCTATCCATCGTGTCAGCCTGAAGCGGTAGTAAGTGGTTACGCAAACTACGCAGGGCTTGATAAGTCGCAGCTTATTGTTACCCGCGGTGCAGACGAGGGCATCGAGTTACTTATTCGTACCTTCTGTACGCCGGGTAAAGACAGCATTCTGATATGCCCGCCTACCTACGGTATGTATGCAATCAGCGCTGAAACCTGTGATGTAGGCATCAAAAAAGTGCCGCTTAACGACGACTTTAGCCTTAACGTGAATGCTGTATGCGCTGAAGATAACGTTAACGTGATTTTCATCTGTGCGCCTAATAACCCAACCGGTACGCCAGTTGCTCGTGAAGACATTAAAACCGTGCTCAATCACTTTGCCGATAAAGCACTGGTTGTTGTAGATGAAGCCTACATTGAGTTTGATGCCGATAATACGTGGGCAAATGAAATAAACAACTATCCGAATTTGGTGGTGCTTCGTACGCTGTCTAAAGCGTTTGCACTTGCCGGTCTTCGCTGTGGTTTTACCCTCGCGCAAACACCGGTTATTCAAGCGTTAATGAAAGTGATAGCGCCTTATCCTATTCCAGAGCCAGTGGCGCAGATTGCCGCACAAGCATTGTCGGCAGAATCGTTAACGCTACTTGAACTTCAAGTGGCAACCATTAATCGCGAAAAAGAGGCCTTAGCCGAAGCGCTGGCATCAATTAATGGCTTTGAATTGGTGGGTGACAGACGAGCAAACTTTATCTTATTCCGCTACGCAAACGCGCAAGCACTAATGCAATACCTAGTTAGCAAAGGCATGCTTATTCGCGATCAATCAAAACAGCTTAACTTACAAAACTGTTTACGGGTAAGCATCGGCAATGAAGAGCAAAATCAGCGTTTAATGCAGTTAATTAACGAATTTAAAAATAATGAGGACGCGGCATGAGTCAGCAAGCCATTTTATTTATTGACCGCGACGGTACACTCGTAGAAGAGCCGCCAGTAGATAAGCAATTAGATAGTTTAGAGAAGCTGGTTTTCGAGCCAAACGTAATTCCCGTGTTGCTTAAACTAAAGGCAGCTGGGTTTAAACTCGTGATGGTAAGTAATCAAGACGGCTTGGGTACAGACAGTTTCCCGCAAGAAGATTTCGACAAGCCACACAATGCCATGATGGCCATTTTCGAAAGCCAAGGCGTGGTATTCGATGACGTGCTTATTTGCCCGCACTTCGATGCTGATAACTGCACATGCCGCAAGCCAAAACTCGGTTTAGTTCAAGAATACCTGCAGCAAGGCAAAGTGGATTTCACCCGCTCGTTTGTGATTGGTGACAGAATTACCGATGTGCAGCTTGCTGAAAACATGGGTATTCGCAGCTTTCAGTACAACCGCGAGAGCTTAAACTGGAATGATATTCAGAAAAGCTTGCTTGCATCTTCACGTATAGCAGAAGTGGTACGCACAACCTCTGAAACCGACATTCGCGTTCGCGTAGATTTAGACTCGCAAGCTAAGTCGACAATTCAAACCGGCATGGGCTTTTTTGACCACATGCTGGACCAGATTGCGACCCACGGTGGCTTCGAGCTAAACCTAACTACCAGTGGCGATTTGCACATTGACGATCACCACAGTGTAGAAGATACCGCCCTTGCTCTTGGCGAAGCCCTTAAAAAAGCGCTGGGCGATAAACGGGGAATTGGACGTTTTGGCTTTGCGTTGCCAATGGATGAATGTCGTGCGGAATGTATTATGGATATTTCGAACCGTCCGCACCTTAAGTTTGAGGCTGAATTTAGCCGTGATCAGGTAGGTGAAATGGCCACTGAAATGGTGCCGCATTTCTTCTACTCGCTTGCACAAAGCATGGGGTTATCATTACACCTTTCCACCAGCGAAGGTAATGCTCACCACCAGGTAGAGAGCTTGTTTAAAGTATTTGGCCGAGCGCTACGTCAAGCTATTACCCGTCAAGGCGATGCACTACCAAGCAGTAAAGGAGCACTGTAATGTCAGTGGTAAATTCCAGCCAGCGACAAAAAATCGTAATAGTAAACACCGGCTGCGCCAACATTTCATCGGTACGCTTTGCCCTTGAGCGCTTGGGCGTTGAAGTAGACGTATCTGACGACGTAAACGTGATTAAAAGCGCTGACAAGGTCTTTTTACCGGGTGTAGGTACCGCGGCGGCGGCAATGACAAGCATTAAGCAAAAAGCGCTAGTGGAAACCCTTCAGTCGCTTACACAACCTGTGCTTGGCGTATGTTTAGGCATGCAGCTTATGGTTGAAACCAGCGCCGAAGGTGGTTTTAAAGGTACAGGCAACATTGACTGTTTGAACCTTATGCCAGGTCACGTAGCGCGCATGGAATCGAAAGGCGTGCGCTTGCCTCACATGGGTTGGAACACCGTCTCTCATAAAAACGAAAGTTTGTTCAAAGGCATCCCACAAGATACCTACTTTTACTTTGTGCACAGTTTTGCCGTTCCTGAATACGAGCACACGCTTGCAAGCTGCACTTATGGCAATACGTTTTCAGCAGCTATAAATAAAGACAACTTTTACGGGGTGCAATTTCACCCAGAGCGTTCTGGCGAGGCCGGAGCACAATTACTGACTAACTTTGTGAACCTATAATGATTATTCCAGCGATTGATCTTATTGACGGACACGTAGTGCGCTTATATCAAGGCGACTACGAGCAGAAAACCCAATACGAACTGGACCCAGTAGACGTGGTTCACGACTATGCCGACCAAGGCGCAACTTGGCTACACATAGTTGATCTTACGGGCGCCAAAGACACCAGCAAGCGTCAGCTTTCGCTTATCAAGTCTATGGTCGACACCAAGCGCATGAAGTTTCAAGCCGGCGGCGGCATTCGTAGCGAAGAAGAAGTGGCGCAATTACTTGAAATTGGCGTAAGCCGCGTAGTGATTGGTTCTTTGGCTGTAAAACAACCCGAGCTTGTAAAGTCTTGGGTAGAAAAATACGGCCCAGAGCACATTGTACTGGCCCTTGATATCAATATAAGCGATAGCGGTGAAAAGCTTATTGCCACCCACGGCTGGCAAGAAAACTCTGGCGTAGCCCTTGAAGGCTTACTGGAAGATTTCGCTACGGTAGGCGCTAAGCACGTGCTATGCACCGATATTAGCCGCGACGGTACACTGCAAGGCGCGAACACCGAACTCTATCAAGAAATGGCAGCCCGTTTCCCTAATATAAGCTGGCAAGCGTCGGGTGGTATTGGCAGTATTGCTGATATTGAAGCGCTAAAACCCACAAACGTTGGCGGTGTTATTCTAGGTCGCGCACTACTTGAAGGTAAGTTTACGGTTAAGGAGGCTATCGCATGCTGGCAAAACGCATAATACCGTGTTTGGACGTACGCGACGGCAAAGTTGTTAAGGGCGTTCAGTTTAGAAACCACGAAATCATTGGCGATATTGTACCCCTTGCCGAGCAATACGCAAAAGCTGGCGCCGATGAGTTGGTATTTTACGATATTACTGCGAGCTCTGACGCCCGTGTGGTAGATAAAAGTTGGGTAAGCCGAATTGCACAGGTTATTGATGTCCCGTTTTGCGTAGCTGGCGGCATTAAAAGCATTGAGGACGCTGGGCGCATTTTGGAAATGGGTGCAGATAAGATTTCAATTAACTCCCCTGCCCTTAACAACCCAGATCTTATTAATCAGCTTCACGACGTATACGGTCAGCAGTGTGTTGTAATCGGTATCGACAGTTTCTATAACGAAGCGACCGACCAGTATGAAGTGTATAAATTCACCGGTGATGAGAGCCGCACGCAGAAAAGTCAGTGGCAAACCATCGACTGGATTAAAGAAGTGCAGTCGCGTGGTGCAGGTGAAATTGTACTGAACTGTATGAACCAGGACGGCGTGCGTAAAGGTTATGATGTGAAGCAGCTGAAGGCCGTACGCGATGTATGCGAAGTACCGTTAATAGCATCAGGTGGTGCAGGCGAAATTGCTCACTTTACTGATGTGTTCCAACAAGCTGACGTAGATGGTGCCCTGGCAGCATCGGTATTTCACAAAGGCATCATCAACATTGATGAGCTAAAAGCAGAGTTAACCAGCAATGGCGTTGCCATGCGTAAGCGTCACGGATTAACGGCGCAAGCAGAAGGAGTAAACCCGTGATCATTAATAATGACAATAGCAATAAACTGGCTTGGGACAAAATGGACAACTTGCTGCCTGCCATTGTGCAAGACGCATTATCTGGCAAGGTATTAATGCAAGGTTATATGGACCAAGATGCCCTAGCGAAAACTCTTGAAACGGGTAAAGTGACCTTTTTCAGCCGTTCAAAGCAGCGCCTTTGGACCAAGGGTGAAACTTCAGGTAACACGCTAGATTTAGTGAGCGTTTCCTGTTGCATTGACTTAGAATCGCAATTGGTACTTGCTAACCCGAAAGGCGCAACATGTCAGACATGCGTTGAAAGCGGATGGTT
>Ga0115005_10000514_pt1 | contig 29853 bp, 22 predicted proteins | sample ArcOceMetagenome_FD_87163 | JGI IMG/M metagenome (GOLD analysis project Ga0115005, IMG submission 87163) | Marine eukaryotic phytoplankton communities from Arctic Ocean - Arctic Ocean - Greenland ARC118M Metagenome | ecosystem: Environmental > Aquatic > Marine > Oceanic | place: Arctic Ocean...
ATATATATAACTTCTCTCAATCACTTTACCAAGTCAAAGTAAAATTGAAATACCATTATATTGTCTTATAAAAAACCCCACATTCTCTATTAGAAAATGTGGGGTTTTATTAAGATAAAAGTTTGTTAAGCGTTAGCTTACCAACCTGTTTTCTCTTTAAGTGCTACGCCAATGTCAGCTAAAGAACGCACAGTTTTAACACCAGCCGCTTCTAATGCTGCAAATTTTTCATCCGCTGTACCTTTACCACCGGCGATAATCGCGCCAGCGTGACCCATTCGCTTACCTTCTGGTGCAGTAACACCAGCAATGTAAGATACTACAGGTTTAGTAACGTGTGCTTTGATATATTCCGCCGCTTCTTCTTCAGCCGTTCCGCCAATTTCACCAATCATTACAATTGCTTCAGTTTGTGGATCGTTTTGGAACATTTCCAATACGTCGATGAAGTTAGTACCAGGAATCGGATCACCACCAATACCTACACAAGTAGATTGGCCAAAACCAAAATCAGTCGTTTGTTTAACGGCTTCGTACGTTAACGTACCTGAACGAGAAACAATACCCACTTTACCAGGTAAATGTATGTGACCCGGCATGATACCAATCTTAGTTTCTCCAGGAGTGATAACACCTGGACAGTTAGGACCGATCATACGAACGCCAGTTTGAGTAAGCTTAGCTTTAACGTCAACCATATCTAAAGTTGGAATACCTTCAGTGATCGTAACGATAAGCTCGATGCCTGCATCAATAGCTTCTAGAATAGCGTCTTTACAGAACGGAGCTGGAACGTAGATAACGGTTGCGGTTGCACCAGTTGCTTCTACTGCTTCACGTACTGTGTTAAATACTGGAAGGCCTAAATGCGTTTGACCGCCTTTACCTGGGCTTACGCCACCAACCATTTGTGTACCGTATTCAAGTGCTTGTTCTGAATGGAATGTACCTTGACCACCAGTGAAACCTTGACAGATAACTTTAGTATCTTTATTAATTAATACAGACATTATTTGCCCTCCGCAGCTGCTACAACTTTAGTTGCTGCATCAGTTAATGACTCAGCAGCAATGATGTCTAAGCCAGAGTTCTTAAGAACTTCACGACCTAAATCAGCATTAGTACCTTCTAAACGTACAACAACTGGTACTTTAACGCCTACTTCTTTAACTGCGCCAATAATACCTTCAGCAATCATGTCACAACGAACGATGCCACCAAAGATGTTAACTAAAACAGCTTTAACGTTATCGTCAGAAAGGATGATTTTGAATGCTTCAGAAACACGTTCTTTGTTTGCTCCGCCGCCAACATCAAGGAAGTTAGCTGGCTTGCCGCCGTGTAAATTAACGATATCCATAGTACCCATTGCTAGGCCTGCTCCGTTAACCATACAACCTACAGTACCATCAAGAGCTACATAGTTAAGCTCCCATTGTGCTGCATGAGCTTCACGTTCATCTTCTTGAGATGGATCGTGGAAAGCGCGCATTTTAGGTTGACGGTAGATAGCATTACCATCGATACCTATTTTTCCGTCCAAACAATGAAGGTTGCCTTCGTCAGTAATAACTAACGGGTTAATTTCTAGTAAAGCAAAATCGCAATCTTCAAACATTTTTGCAAGACCCATAAAGATCTTAACAAACTGTTTCATTTGAGTAGGGTTTAAACCAAGTTTAAAGCCTAATTCACGTGCTTGGTAAGGTTGAGCGCCAACTAGTGGGTCAATCTCAGCTTGGTGAATTAATTCTGGAGTCTCTTCAGCAATCTTTTCAATGTCAACACCGCCTTCGGTAGATGCCATGAAAACAACTCTTTGAGAAGCTCTGTCAACAACAGCGCCAAGATATAACTCGTTAGCGATATCTGTACAGCTTTCAACTAAAATTTTAGCTACAGGCTGACCATTTGCGTCTGTTTGGTAAGTAACTAAGTTCTTACCTAACCAATGTTGAGCGAAATCTTTGATTTCTTGTTTAGATTTAACTAGCTTAACACCGCCAGCTTTACCGCGTCCGCCTGCGTGTACTTGAGTTTTAACAACCCACATATCGCCGCCAATTTTGTCAGCAGCTTCAGCAGCTTCTTGAGGAGTATCGCAAGCGAACCCTTCAGAAACTGGTAAACCGTATTCAGCGAACAATTGTTTCGCTTGATATTCATGCAAATTCATGGTGATTTATCCATTTATCTGTAGATGAAAATGACAACTTTTATTAATAAAAAGTATGTCATCGAAAAAAGTTGACCGATTATAGTATAAAAGCTCTAAGGAACAAAGTTCTTAGAGCTAATACTATAGTCTAAATCAAAAGATTTATGTTTCTCGATTAAATATCAAGAAGTAAACGTGTTGGATCTTCTAGTAAGTCTTTAATTGCCACTAAAAAACCAACCGATTCTTTACCATCAATTAAACGATGATCATAAGAAAGTGCCAAGTACATCATTGGTAAAATTTCAACTTTACCATTTACAGCCATAGGTCTGTCTTGGATTTTATGCATACCCAAGATAGCCGCTTGCGGTAAATTTAAGATTGGTGTTGAAAGTAATGACCCAAAAACACCACCGTTAGTAATCGTAAAATTACCACCCGTCATATCTTCAATTGAAAGTTTACCATCACGACCTTTAAGTGCCAGGTTACGGATACCATTTTCAATCGCTGCCATACCTAATTGATCTGCATCACGCAAAACAGGTGTAACTAAACCTCTTGGCGTTGATACAGCAATAGAGATATCGAAAAAGTTATGATAAACAATATCATCACCGTCAATAGATGCGTTTACAGCGGGAAAGCGTTTCAGTGCTTCAGTAACAGCTTTAACATAAAACGACATAAAACCTAAACGTGTATCATGGGTTTTCTCGAATAAGTCTTTATATTGCTTACGAAGATCCATGATAGGCTTCATATTAACTTCGTTGAAAGTAGTTAGCATTGCCGTTGAATTTTTAGCTTCTAATAAACGTTTAGCAATTGTCTTACGTAAACGTGTCATAGGAACACGCTTTTGAGTGCGCTCGCCTAGATCTTGTGCAACAGGAACTGGCGCTTTCGCCGCAGGGACTGCAGCAGGTTTAGCTTTCGTTGAATTAACAGCAGCTTCAACATCTTCTTTCGAAATGCGTCCGCCTTTGCCAGTACCGGTAACGTTTGCAGCAGTTAAACCTTTTTCTGTCATTAAACGACGTACTGAAGGGCTTGCTATTTCGTCAGCGCTTATTGCTTCTTCTGCTGAAGCAGCAGGCGCGCCTGCAGTTGCACCCGCATTTAGTTCACCAATAATTTGTGAACCTAATACCGTATCACCTTCGCCGTGGATAATTTTACCAATCACGCCGTTGTCTTGTGCTACAACTTCTAATACTACTTTATCAGTTTCAATATCAACCAAATTTTGGTCAACAGAAACAACATCACCTTCAGCAACATGCCAAGTAGCGACGGTTGCATCAGCAACTGACTCTGGTAATACAGGTACGATAATATCGATAACCTTTACTTGTGATGCGCCTGACGTAGCTGCAGGAGCTGGAGCATTTGCTGCAGCTGGAGTTGCTACAGAAGTAGAAGCTTCAACGTCTGAAAGTATAGCAATGACTTGTTCACCTAATACCGTTGCACCTTCAGCTTGTGAGATTTCAGTAATTACACCGTCTTGGGTAGCAACAACTTCTAAAACCACTTTATCGGTTTCGATATCTACAAGATTTTGGTCTCGAGAAACTTTATCACCCACTTGAACATGCCAAGTAGCTACGCTTGCATCTGCAACAGATTCAGGTAAAACGGGAACCTTAATTTCGATTGTCATTTATTTTATTCCTTACTCACTAGTCTTCAACAGTTAGCGCGTCATTGACTAGCGCTTGTTGTTCTTTTACATGGACTGACATATAACCAACAGCTGGTGCTGCAGAAGCCTTTCGACCTGCATATGTCAAATAAGTACCTTTAGGGATTGCCGCTCTAAAATGATGCTGTGAACAATACCATGCACCTTGGTTTTGCGGTTCTTCCTGACACCAAACGAATTGCTTCACATGCGGATATTTCGCTAATTCTGCTTGAAGCTCTTCTTCTGGGAATGGGTAAAGCTGCTCGATTCGAATGATAACAACACTTTCTTGCTCATTCTTACGACGTTGGTCAAGTAATTCGTAGTAAACTTTACCACTACAAAATACAACACGTTTAACTTTTTCCGGTGCTATGTCATCTACTTCACCGATAACATTATGGAAAACACCCGTTGACATCTCTTCTAACGAAGAAACAGCTAACGGATGACGCAATAATGATTTAGGCGACATAACAACCAATGGACGACGCATAGGACGAACCACTTGGCGGCGAAGCATATTAAATACTTGAGCAGGAGTTGATGGTACACAAACTTGCATATTATGATCAGCACATAACTGTAAGAAACGTTCAAGACGCCCAGAGGAATGTTCTGGACCCTGACCTTCGTATCCATGAGGAAGTAACATAGTTAAGCCACATAAACGTCCCCATTTTTGCTCACCAGAACTAATAAATTGATCAAACACTACTTGCGCACAGTTAGCAAAGTCACCAAATTGTGCTTCCCAAATGGTTAAACCTGCAGGTTCTGCTGTGGTATAACCATATTCAAAAGCAACTACGGATACTTCAGACAAAACTGAATCATGAATATCAAACGGCCCCTGTCCTTCACGAATGTTTTGTAAAGGAACATATTGGCTTGAATCATCTTGATTGAATAAAACAGCATGACGATGGAAAAAAGTACCTCGACCAGAGTCTTGCCCGGTGATACGAACACGCTTTCCAATATCAACAATCGATGCATAAGCTAAATTTTCAGCCATGCCCCAATCAAGTAATTTCTCACCAGAAGCCATTTTGACGCGATCGTCATATATCTTCTTAACACGTCCTTGAACTGGATGTGAATCGGGATATGTTGACAACTTCCCTGCAAGTTCTTTCAGCTTCTCAACCGAAATATCTTTTTCATAATCGTCATCCCAATCATGACCAATGTAGGGTGACCAATCAACCGAATGTTCTGTCATTGGACGCCATTGTTCAACCGTACACTGTCCTTCATCGAGTAATTTTCGATAATAAGACGCTAACTGATTTGATTTATCTGCGTTGATTGAACCTTCCGCATCCAGTTGTTGTGCATATAATTGGCGCGGTGTTGGGTGTTGTTTAATTTTTTTATACATTAATGGCTGTGTTGCACTTGGCTCATCAGCTTCATTGTGTCCGTGACGTCGATAACAAACTAAATCGATGACTACATCACGTTTAAATTCATTTCGGTAATCTAAAGCAATTTGAGTTGCTAAAATAACTGCTTCTGGGTCATCACCATTTACATGAAGGATGGGCGCTGAAACCATTTTTGCAATTTCAGTACAATATTCACCGCTGCGGGTATCTTCAGGATTTGAAGTAGTAAAACCAACCTGATTATTGATAACAATGCGAATAGTTCCACCCACTTTAAATGCACGCGCTTGCGACATATTAAAGGTTTCTTGAACAACACCTTGACCCGCTATAGCAGAGTCACCATGAATAGTAATCGGTAAAACGGTATCACCCACTGCATCGCTACGTCTGTCTTGACGAGCACGAACCGAACCGATAACAACAGGGTTAACAATTTCAAGATGAGATGGATTAAAAGCCAGTGCTAAATGAACATTGCCGCCAGGAGTAACGAAGTCAGAAGAATAGCCTTGGTGATATTTAACATCACCAGAAGATAATATTTCATCGTGTTTACCGCCAAACTCATCAAATAACTTTGATGGGTTTTTCCCCATCACGTTAACTAACACGTTCAGACGACCACGGTGAGCCATACCAATGACAACTTCTTTAGACCCTTGAGTACCCGCTCGGGTAATTAACTCTTTGAGCATTGGAACTAATGCATCACCACCTTCAAGTGAGAAACGCTTCGCGCCTGGAAACTTAGCACCAAGATATTTACAAAGTCCATCTGCAGCAATAAGGCCTTTTAGAATTTCTTCTTTCTGGTCAACCGAAAATTTTGCTTTGGACTGAACTGATTCTAGACGTTGCTGGATCCAACGTTTTTCATCTGTATCGTTGATGTGCATATATTCAGCACCAATAGAACCACAATAAGTAGTTTTAAGGGCATTATATAGCTCTCCCAATTTCATAGAGTCTTGAGCTGCCGCAAATGAACCGACATTAAATTCTTTGTCAAAATCATTTTCAGAAAGTTCATGATGCGATAATTGTAAATCGCGTACCTTATCTCGCTTCCATAAACCTAAAGGGTCGAGATTAGCATTTTGATGTCCGCGAAAACGAAAAGCATTAATTAGCTGTAAAACTTTTACTTGTTTTGCATCGCCGCCACTAGAAACTACAACAGTTTTGTGTGATTGCTTCGCTAATTCTTTAAATTCGTTACGGATTTCAGAATGCCTAAATTCTAGGTCGGCACCTTCGATTTTTGGAAGTTGTTGGAATAGAGTTCGCCACTCTGCAGAAACAGATTGTGAGTTATCCAGATAAGATTCGTATAATTCTTCAATATAAGTAGCGTTAGCACCACTTAAATGGGAAGACTCTAGCCAAGTCTTCATTGTACCTTCGGGCATTGCCTGTTCCTTGCTGAGGTAAAGCAACTAAAAAAATGTAATCATTATGTCTGCGTCATTTTGCACAACTTCTTGGTTGAAAGTACTCATTGACTAACGTCAACCCAATGCTTTCGCCTTGAACTTGAACAAACTGCCGGTAATAAAATAACTACGCTATTTTGAAACTTATTATTAAAATATCAACGCACTTTGATAAACAAATAACGTTGATATTTTATCGAGCTAATACCTAGACAGTTAGCTTAGGTATTTCCTCTACATTAATACAAATAATTAAACTGCTCGCGAAATCAACATCGACTTAATATGGCCGATAGCTTTCGTTGGGTTTAGCCCCTTAGGACAAACATCAACACAGTTCATAATGCCATGACAACGGAATACGCTGTAAGCATCTTGTAAGTCGTCTAACCGTTCTTCAGTGGCTGTATCACGAGTATCAATTAAAAAACGATAAGCATGCAATAAACCTGCTGGACCGATAAATTTATCAGGATTCCACCAGAAGGACGGACATGATGTTGAACAACATGCACATAAAATACATTCATAAAGACCGTCTAATTTCTCACGTTCTTCTATCGATTGAAGATGTTCACGTGCTGGTGGATTTTTACCATCATTAATTAGAAAAGGTTTGATTTTTTCATATTGATTATAGAACTGGGTCATATCAATAACTAAATCACGCACTACTGGTAAACCTGGTAAAGGACGTAATACAATTTTCTTTGCTGAAACAGCAGATAATGGTGTAATACAACCGAGACCATTCTTACCATTGATATTCATACCATCAGAACCACAGACACCTTCACGACATGAGCGACGGAAAGAAATAGACGTATCTTGTTCTTTTAACAAAATAAGTGCATCAAGTACCATCATATCTGAGCCTTCTGGAATATCCAGCTCATAGTCTTTCATATAAGGTGCATTATCAACATCAGGGTTGTAACGATAAATCGAAAATACTTGTTTCATTGAAATGATCCTTAATATACACGAGCTTTCGGTGGGAAAGCTTCACGGTGAATAGGTGTCATATTTACTTTACGCTTAGACATGTTTTCTGTCTCCGGAGAATAAATACTATGACATAACCAGTTCTCATCATCACGAGAATCGAAATCAGCACGCGCATGAGCTCCACGAGATTCAGTGCGGAAATTAGCTGCTTTAGCTGTACAAAATGCGGTTTCCATTAAGTTATCTAGCTCTAAACATTCAATACGCTGCGTGTTAAAATCAGATGATTTATCATCTAACTTAGCATTTTGTAAACGTTCGCGAATTTCAGTTAACTCTTTCATACCTTGTGCCATCGCATCACCTTCACGGAAAACCGAAAAGTTCATTTGCATACATTGCTGTAAGTCTTTACGAATTTGCACTGGACTCTCACCCGTCGTTGAAGATTCCCAACGATTAGTTCGCGCTAATGACGCTTCCAAATCTGATTCAGAGGCATCTTTACCATTTTGTGTTCCGTTTAGGTAAGTGCCTAAGAAATTACCAGCCGCACGACCAAACACCACTAAATCAAGTAATGAGTTACCACCTAAGCGGTTAGCACCATGAACAGATACACAAGCTATTTCACCGACTGCAAATAGACCTTCAACAATCGTTTCAGTCCCGTCCGGTGTAATATTGAGAGCTTGACCGTTAACATTCGTTGGAACACCACCCATCTGATAATGACAAGTAGGAATAACTGGGATAGGTTCTTCTGCAGGGTCAACATGAGCAAAAGTTTTCGATAATTCACAGACACCTGGTAGGCGCTTATATAATGTTTCACGACCTAAATGGTCAAGTTTAAGTTTTAAATGCGGACCCAATGGACCACCAAAACCTCGTCCTTCACGTATTTCTGTCATCATAGAACGAGCAACAACGTCACGACCTGCTAAATCTTTTGCATTTGGTGCATAACGTTCCATGAAACGCTCGCCATCTTTGTTGAGAAGATAACCACCTTCACCACGACAACCTTCAGTAACCAGTGTACCCGCACCAGCTATACCGGTTGGGTGAAATTGCCACATTTCCATGTCTTGCATTTGAATGCCAGCACGAAGTGACATACCAACACCGTCTCCAGTATTAATATGTGCATTAGTTGTTGACGCGAAAATGCGACCTGCACCACCAGTAGCTAATACGGTAGCACGCGCCTTAAAGTAAACGATTTCACCAGTTTCAATACAAATAGCTGTTGTACCAACCACTGCACCGTCATTATTTTTAACTAAATCTAGTGCATACCATTCTGAATAAACGTTAGTTTTGTTTTTAACATTTTGTTGGTACAAGCAATGTAATAATGCATGGCCTGTTCTATCAGCCGCGGCTGCAGTACGAGCCGCTTGTTCGCCACCAAAGTTTTTAGATTGACCACCGAAAGGACGTTGGTAAATTTTACCTTCTTCGGTACGAGAAAACGGCAAGCCCATTTTCTCTAGTTCAATAATAGACTCTGGGCCTGTTTTACACATGTACTCAATTGCGTCTTGGTCTCCGATATAATCAGAACCTTTAACGGTATCGTACATGTGTTGTTCCCAGTGATCTTCATGAGCATTACCTAGCGCAACGGTGATACCACCCTGTGCAGATACTGTATGAGAACGGGTAGGAAAAACTTTTGAAATCAGGGCACATGATTTGCCTGATTCGGAAATAGCCAATGCGGCGCGCATACCTGCACCACCAGCACCAATAACTATTGCGTCAAATTCACGAATTGGAACGCTCACTTATACACCCCACACAATTAAAAAGCCTGCCGCAAGGTAAGCTAATAAAGTAACAGAAAAGAAGAATTGTAATGACCCGCGTAAAAATGCTGGTTTAATGTAATCAGACAATACTTGCCAAACACCAATCCACGCATGAACTACAAGTGATAAAATAGCAAGTAATGTTGCTATCTTTACTGACATCAAGCTAAAAAAGCCATGCCATGCATCATAAGTAACATCAGGGGTAACAACAAAAAAAACAGCAATTAACAACGTATATAACGTTAAAATAATAGCACTTGTTCTTATAAGAATGAAATCATGTACGCCATTTCGGCCTACTGTAGCAATGTTATTTACCATAACCAAACTCCTACTAAGACAGTAAGTAAAAACCAAAGTGCCATGGCAAAATTAGCACTGTTATTACCTGAAGCTAATTCTTCAAAATATCCTAAATCCATAAACAAGTGTCTTACACCCATTAATATATGGAAGGTTAGAGCAGAGATTATGCCAAACATAATGAATTTGAAAAAGAAGCCGTCGAGACATGCTTCAATTTGAGCAAATCCTTCAGCAGAAGATAGAGATAATGAAAGTGTCCACAACAAAATTCCGATAGCAAATACCATAATTACACCGGAAACACGGTGCAATATGGAAGCATTTGCAGAAGGATGCATTTTAATTGTAGTCAGATCTAGGTTTACAGGACGTTGTTTTTTCACAATTGCGCCTAAAGAGTTCTTTGAGCCTTCAACTTTTTTATTATTGCTCAAATAAAAAGTAAACAATGCCTACAATTAATTGAGCAACACCCCAGCGATCTTAGTCAATATTCGTAAATTAATGAAATAATCTACAAATAAAAATTAGTCACCGTGATTATATAGATGAATATTTTCAATTACAATTTCTTACGAGAGAATTTCACCTTTATTTCAAAGGCCTCAGCCTATTATTTAACCTATTTCGGCAAATCTTTGACTTTAGTCTACTGTTGAAACATTAGGTTTGACTTTAAGGGGGTATAATGAAGTAGAATACGGTCAGTTTTATATTCATAAAAACTGACTAAGTTTTCAAAAGCTAAAATCAGCAAAGCGAATTAAATAATTTATAGGGGATTAAACATATGGCTGAATCTAAAGCCACTCTCAGTATTGATGGTAACGTAGTTGCAGATTTACCAATACTTTCAGGTAGCGCCGGTAACGACGTAATAGACATCAGAACTTTGGGTAATTATGGGTATTTCACTTATGACCCAGGCTTCTTAGCAACTGCTTCATGTGAATCAGCTATTACGTATATCGATGGTGGAAAAGGTATTTTACAACATCGTGGTTACCCAATCGACAGCTTAGCAAAACAAGCTTATTATCTAGAAGTTTGTTATATTTTATTGAATGGCGATGCGCCAACAAAAGCACAATATGATGAATTTAAAAACATTATAACTAACCATACAATGGTTCATGAGAAAATAGCACATTTCTTTCAAGGCTTTTTACCTGATGCGCATCCAATGGCTATGGTATGTGGTGTTGTTGGTGCTTTATCGTCTTTTTATCATAGTGATTTAGACATTGAAGATCCTACTCAACGTATGAGAAGTGCGCATCGTTTAATCGCCAAGATGCCGACTATTGCTGCAATGGCCTACAAGTACAGCATAGGGCAACCATTCGTCTATCCACGTAATGAGTTAAACTATGCAGAAAACTTTTTACATATGCTTTTCTCTGTACCTGCTGAAGAATATGTTGTTAGTCCAACTGTTGCTCGTGCAATGGACAGAATATTCACCTTGCATGCTGATCACGAACAAAATGCTTCAACATCAACAGTACGTCTAGCCGGATCTTCTGGCGCTAATCCTTACGCATGTATTGCTGCAGGCGTTGCATCTTTATGGGGCCCAGCACATGGCGGCGCTAATGAAGCTTGTTTAACAATGCTTGAAGAAATTGGTACATTAGACCGTGTTGATGAATTTGTTGCTCGTGCTAAAGACAAAAATGATTCATTCCGTTTAATGGGATTCGGCCATCGTGTTTATAAAAACTTTGACCCACGCGCTACAGTCATGCGTGAAACCTGTCATGAAGTCTTAAAAGAACTTGGTATAACCGATCCTCTTTTAGACGTAGCAATGGCACTTGAGAAGGTAGCACTTGAAGATTCGTACTTCATTGAGAAAAAACTTTACCCGAACGTTGATTTTTACTCAGGTATCATACTAAAAGCTATTGGTATTCCAACCAATATGTTTACAGTAATATTTGCAATGTCTCGTACCGTTGGGTGGATTTCTCATTGGGATGAAATGTTAGGTCAGCCAGGGCAAAAAATTGGTCGTCCTCGTCAAAACTACATCGGTGAAATTGACCGTGAGTTTATTCCTTTAAAAAATAGATAATTATTTTTTAAAGTACACCAATAAAAAGGTAGCTATCGCTACCTTTTTTATCATCTAAATTAGGTGATTTTAATAGGGGATTTAAACACTCTTTGGGACTGTAAAGCTTCTTTTCATCTTTTTAATCATTAAATTCACTTCAGTAAAAACCAAGAAAAATTCTACTTTTTCGTTAAAAAAAACAATATTGTTCATAAATCATACATTATAAGTAAATCATATTTTAAGTATTCACACAAAAAATAAACAGTAAATACATGACTTTAAAACCAATGGTTAAGGCGAGTTGACACGAATTTCAAGCGATAATCTTTTGGTGTGATACCCGTTAATTTTTTGAATAATTATCGAAAACTACTAATATTTTCGTAATCTACTGACAAAATAATTTTTTTTATAAGATACAGGCTATTTCTAACTTAACTTTTCGATATTCAACTCTGGCTCTTTGCAAATAATTTATTGATGTTTCATTCATAGCTAACTTAAAACGGCGTTTATATGTATGTGAACATAATCCAAATATTCGGCTAAGGTTTCAACAGAAATGCAGGGATTAGAGTGCCCTTCTAACCAGTCCTGTGCTTATAATATAGCCTGTTCTTCATGCTATTGTCTTACTAAATCTAAAATCATCAATTTAGCACAATCGATTACGGCCTAACGACCAATAGACCTTTAAGTAAAATATAAAGCTAAATATGCAAGAGCACGACCAGAACAGATAATATGACCATTACCTACAATCAGTTGAACACTTTCTGCACGAATGAAAGGATATAGTTTGATAAAAGATAGGCACTACGCCAATGTATTGTCGCAACTTTATTAGCAAGTAAGGCACATTAGCCAATAAAAATACTTATTACAATAACTGGTAATTACAGTTCCCTGAAGGGGGCAACTAATTTTCTAACCAAGGCTCAACCTCTTCTTTTTATCCATATTCACTGAGTCAGCAAAATAATAAAATATAGAGTTAACTGAAGAGAAACAACAATAGCTAGCTTCATATACAATATCTAAAACACCATAGGATACAGAAAAAAAGGTTTTAGTAGTGACAATAATAATGTTCATTTAACTCTAAAAAACATCAATGACACATTAACGATGAAAAATGCTACTCATTGTTTCGACAGGTAAGCGTTAAAATAGTTGTTGTCAATAATACAACAACTTACAATATACCGCCTGTAGTTGCTTTTACGTGTTTGTGATTATTCATCGCTTAGTATTAATGAGCCTACCGATTGGGGTCGCTTTAGCACCATTATGTATTGGATCAAATATATGAGCTATTTACGTCGTTTTACCAACAATGCTCATACGGTTATCGATTTCTATAATTTATATCGATAATACGTTGAATAAATATCAAACACCGTTAAATACTGACAAAAAAGATATAAGACCTAAATAACATCTTATTCAAGATGATATTTGCTGTCTTCACCATTAATTCGGCATTATAATGTTCAAAATTTATTAGCTAGAAAATTATATGTCTGAATATCAAATGAGATTCGGTGGTATTGCACGTCTTTATGGCGTTGCTGGTGCAGCCCTGTTAGAAAAAGCACACTTTTGTGTCATCGGCATCGGTGGTGTAGGCTCTTGGGCAGCTGAATCTTTAGCAAGAACAGGTATTGGGGCAATTACATTAATCGATTTAGATGATATTTGTACGACAAATATTAATAGACAAATTCATGCACTTAGCCAATCTATTGGTGAAAGTAAAGTTGAGGTGATGGCTGAACGAATTATGCAAATTAATCCTGATTGTCATGTAAATATTATTGAAGACTTTGTAACCTTGGATAATTTACGCGAACTAATGAACAATAATTTTGATTATGTTATTGATGCAATTGATTCAGTAAAAGTAAAAACAGCAATTATTGCTCATTGTAAACGTAATAAATTACCCATAATTACTATTGGAGGTGCTGGAGGTCAAACAGATCCAAGTAAAATTAAACTTTGCGATTTGAGCCAAACTTATCAAGACCCATTATTAGCAAAAGTAAAAAATCAATTACGCCGTGAATTCAACTTCCCTAAAGCCGATGCAAAAACAAGTAACAAGCGTAAATTCTCAATTGATGCTGTTTTTTCTACTGAGCAATTGGTTTATCCTGATGACGAAGGAAATGTTTGTCACGCAAAAAAAACACAAGAAGGTGCTGTTAGGTTAGATTGTAGCTCTGGCTTTGGAGCCGTTACTCACGTTACAGCGACTTTTGCTTTTTTTGCGACGAGTCGTGCAATTAAAAAGTATTTAGCTAAAAATAAACGTTAATTTTATCTCGCTAACATTTTTATTTTTTCAATAATGGCTTGAACGCCATTACTTCGTGACGGGCTCAAGTGCTGTAGTAAGCCAAGTTGTGAAAAATAAGAATAGTCATCAAACGCTAATATTTGCTGTGATGACCTATTTTGAAATGCCGCTAAAATAATAACCATTAAACCTCTAATGACTTTAGCGTCACTATCGCAACTGAAGATAAATTGCCCTTGAGGGTCTTTAGAAGCCCTTAACCAAGCGTGACTTTCACATCCTTGGATAAATGAATCGTCATTACGCAAACTTTTATCCATTCTTACTAGTGTTTTACCAAGCAACATTATTTCTCGATGACGCGAGTCCCAACCTTTCAATTGATTAAAGCGCTCAATCATTGCCATTTGGGAATTTGAGTGGCAGGTAGGTTCAACTCGTTTGTTGTCGGTTAATACTTTATCAATATTGTCATCAGCACCTTGGATAAGTAACTTTAGTTTTTCAATAAAAAAGTCAACTTCTGAAAACGTATTATAAGCTGCTAATGAAACGCGAATACACCCCGTTAACTTTAAATATTCCATTAATGGCATCGCGCAATGATGGCCACTTCTTATGGCAATACCACTTGCATCAAGTCCACTGGCAACATCATGATTATGTAAACCATCAACAGTAAATGAAATAACGCCTATATCAGGTTGTCCTTCAACAACAAACTCTATCGATTCTATGTGTGATAATTTTTCATAACAGTATTTTGTTAATAGTTCTTCATATTGCGCTATCTCTACTAAGGCAAAAGAATTAATAAATTTGATGCTGGCAGAAAAAGCAATAACACCTGCATAATTAGGCGTGCCTGCTTCAAATTTAAAGGGTAATTCATTAAATGATGTGCCAAGGAAGCTAACATTTTTGATCATTTCACCACCACCTTGATAAGGAGGCATTTCGTTTAATAACTCCCGGCGACCATACAACACACCGACACCTGTTGGGCCGAACATTTTATGTGCCGAAAAGACATAGAAGTCGCAACCTAATGATTGCATATTAAGTGATAAATGAGCACAAGCTTGGGCACCATCAAGAACCGTTACTGCGTGGTATTTTTTAGCTAAAGATATTATTTTTGTTATCGGGTTAACTTTCCCAATGACATTAGATATATGTGCAAAACAAACAATTTTAGTTTTATCATTAAAATAGTTCTCTAATAAGTTTCCATCAATAACACCGCTTGATGTTAAAGGTAAAACGTTAATAATTGCTCCTGTTTTTTCTGCAATCATTTGCCAAGGAACTATATTAGCGTGATGTTCACCATGGCTTAATAATATTTCATCACCTGATTGTAAGTTTTTTTGGCCCCAGCTATCTGCAATTAAATTAATACCGGCTGTAGTGCCTGAAGTCCAGATGATTTCATTAATATATCGAGCATTAATAAAACGCTGAACTTCTTCCCTGGCTTGCTCAAAAGCAGTTGTAGCCATAGCACTTAATGCATGAGATGACCGATGAACGTTGGCATTGTATTTTTCGTAGACTTCTACCTCAGTATCAATAACCACAGCAGGTTTTTGAGTTGTCGCTCCATTATCGAAATAGACTAATGGACGATTATTAATTTTTTTCTTAAGCAGGGGAAAATGCTTTCGAAAAGTACTGACATCAAATTTATTCATGAAAAAAACACATTAGAAAATAATAACACTGAAACAATTATACCTTACATTACACAAAGAATAGATAAATTAAAAAATCGATATCACGGCACAATTAATTATACAATAGTCCAATAAGTAGGCGAAGTTTAACGAATAGGCTAATATTAAAGTGTGAAGAAAATAAAGGATAGTCGTATGAAATTATTTTCATGGTTCATTAAAACAGACAAACGTTCAAAAACTCAACAAGAGTGTTTAGAAACTTCAGTAATCAAACCATTAGAAAGCCCAATGGAGGATAAATTAAATTTATTTAATAACAACACTATGTGGCCGATAGCAAAAGTTAAAACTACAACAGTGATGATTAAAAAATCTGTCAAAAAGGAACACAAACTTCCAAACGACGAAGGAACAAAGAGCAATCGTACTATCGTAAATCTTAGCCTTTCCACTAATCCCTTAGCTCAGGATTAAGTTTAAATCAGGTAAAAATAGCGTGAAAGCGTTATTTTTTTGCCTTTAATGCCATATCCACATTTTCAATATGATGTGGCATTAAAAATTTAGTAGGGTTATCCGCTAACATTTGTTGATATAAAATCGGAAAATTTTCTTCAAAATAACGTAAAGCCGTTCTTTGGTTTAAAGGTTTTATTGCAACAAATTTTTTTTCGTTACAACTTTCCGCAATATAAGCACCTACCTTATCAAGTTCTTTATCTACTGTTCCTAACATCCAACCTTTTGGTGTCTCGTTTACAAGTTGCGTTTGACTTGATATATATTTAGCCCAAGGTAACTGGCTTAGTATTTTTTGACGAACGACTTCTCTTGGACCATGATATATGCGAGGTAATATAGCCACATTATGAGAGAACATTGACTTTTGTACCGCTAAGCAACGAAAATGATTCTTTGATAAGGGATATTCATCAATAAACCCGAGCAAATGAGTTAATTCATGAAAGAGTACTTCTTCAGTATCATTGCGATCAATATATAAAATACCTGAATTCACATTAGCACCGCCTTCATCAACTAAAACAGCAACAAAGCGTTTATTAATAAGCATATTGTTATTTTTCCATATAGCTTCGTCACACCTGATTGCTTCATCCTTACGGTGAAGACAATTAAGCTCTATTTTACTGATATATTTAATTGCAGAAAAACAAAGGTATGGTTTCAATAGTTCTAGGTTTGGTGATGTAATGAGTTTTTCAAAATATTCTAAATTGTTAAGATTAGTAGAAAATGGGGCTATTGTCACCAGGCAGTTCGTTTCGATTTTTGTTTCTAAAATGGGGTCATTTATTATTCCGTACACCTTTAATTTTTGCAAAAATAGCTGATGATCTTCTGTTTGATTAACCGAAGTTATAGTCTCAAACAGTTGTATAAAGGCTTCAACCTCTTTTGAATCGCCTCTTAATAATGAAAGCTCAATTAAAAGTGTCAAAGCAGAAAGGTCATACTTGATGGGCACTAATAACTTTTTTGCAGCTAATAACTTATTATTATCAACATAAATACCGGCTAATAATATTTTAGCTTTGTCATTCCCTAAACGTACAGCCTGTAATAGCCACAGTTTAATATTCCTCTTCGTATTAAGAGTTTCATCTTGTTTGTTGATATAGTATTTTGCTAATTTTAATGCAAAATCACCATCAACTTTTGCAAGTGTTTTAGCTATATTTAACCATCTATTGTCATCTATATCATATGCATTGAATCGGTTATATAACAAAGACCTTAATCCAAATTGATCTATATACGCGAATTGAGCACGGGTTCCGTGACCATTTTCTACGGCAGTAACTAAAGAGTATAACCAAAAAAAAGAGCTCACTAACAATAAGGTCAGCAAGCTCAATATGATTAATATTTTTTTAGCTTTAGTCATTTAACTTTCAACAACTATTGATATAATTATTCTGACAGTTCAGCTAGATTTACAACCTTTTTACGCATTAAATCTAACTCCAGTTTAGCGTAGCGGTGTTCAACAAACTCGTACACATTCGTACTCAATGCTAGTTTAAAAAAGTTTGCAGCCGATTGATTATCTCCCTTTAACTGGTAATACTTCCCTAAATAAAAGTAAGCTTCACATAAGCGTTCACTTAAAGCCTTATTTGAATTTACATCTACTGATAATTGGCTAACAAAATATTTGTCAGAAATATTTCCAAGATACATTTGGATGATATTTTTCGCCCAAATGTTATCGTCAACTAAAGCTGAAGAGCGCTGTAATATTGCTTGAGCATTTACGCTATCTGTTGCGTATTCAGCTAAATATAACCATAAAATTCGATATGGATCGCTTTTATTACGTTGGTGGAAGGCACTAAAATCATCAATTGAAAGCTCAGGCCGACCGCCATAATATAATGCAATACCACGGTTTAAGTAAGCATATTCATGTATTGGATCCAAATCAATTGCAGAATCAAAGGCTTCATAGGCTTGGTTAAATTCTTGTAATTGTGTGTAGTGGATCCCTAAAAAGTTATAAGCATCTACAAAATCAGGTTTTAGACGTAATGCTCGGTTGAAATCAAGACGAGCTAGGGAACGTAAACCTACACTGTCATAAATAACCCCACGATCGTAATAAAGCTCTGCACGTTGAACGTCTGTTATTTCTGCACGTTGAATAACATCAGTTAAACGTGCAATAGCTATTTCACTTTTATAATTAATGACCAATGGCTCTGCAATGATCAATTGATTCATAGTCACAGCTGAAGGATCTTGTTGATTGCTCGCACAACCCTGTATCGCGGAAATAGCAATGACAAAAGCTATTTTGAAGAGTTTATTCACAGAAATAATGCACCTAATGAAATATTTTATTATCTTAATTTGAGTATATAAAAAAGGGAGCCTTCAGGCTCCCTTTTTATGTAACTATTTAAGTATAAAGTTATTCAGCAGTTTCAGCTGGTGCGGCAGTTTTTTCTGCAGCTTCTTTAATACTTAAACGAACACGTCCCTGACGGTCAACTTCAAGTACTTTAACAGTAACTTCTTGACCTTCAGTTAATACATCACTTACTGCATTAACACGTTCTTCAGAGATTTGAGAGATGTGAACTAAACCATCCTTACCCGGAAGTACGTTAACAAATGCGCCGAAATCTACGATACGAACAACTTTACCCTGGTAAATAGTACCTACTTCGATTTCTGCCGTTAAAGCTTTAATACGGTTAATAGCATCTTCAGCTTGTTCACCACTTGTTGCAGCAATTTTCACAGTACCGTCATCATCGATTTCGATAGTTGTACCCGTTTCTTCAGTAAGCATGCGGATAGTTGCGCCGCCTTTACCGATGATGTCACGAATTTTATCTTGGCTAACTTTAATCGTATGAATGCGTGGTGCAAACTGTGAAATCTCTTCACGGTGACCAGAAATTGCTTCATCCATTACAGATAAGATATGAGTACGTGCAGCTTTTGCTTGGTTTAAAGCAAGTTGCATGATCTCTTGAGTGATACCTTCAATTTTAATGTCCATTTGAAGTGCAGTGATACCACCTGTCGTACCGGCTACTTTAAAGTCCATGTCACCTAAGTGATCTTCATCACCTAAAATGTCAGAAAGAACAACGAAGTCGTCGCCTTCTTTAACGAGACCCATTGCAATACCAGCAACAGAAGCTTTAATTGGCACACCAGCATCCATTAATGCTAAAGAAGTACCACATACAGAAGCCATTGACGATGAACCGTTTGATTCTGTAATTTCAGAAACAACACGTACAGCATATGGGAATTCTTCTGCTGAAGGCATAACAGCCAACATACCGCGTTTTGCTAAACGACCATGGCCGATTTCGCGACGTTTAGGAGATCCAACAAAACCCGTTTCGCCAACACAGTATGGAGGGAAGTTATAATGAAGCATAAATGCGTCAGTTTTTTCACCCATTATGGTGTCTAAACGTTGTGCGTCACGTTGAGTACCTAATGTGGCAACAACTAATGCTTGAGTTTCACCACGAGTAAATACAGCAGAGCCGTGAGTACGTGGTAATACGCCAGTCATTACATCTAATGCACGGATCATTTCAGGATCACGACCATCTATACGTGGCATACCTTTTGTAATTCGACCACGAACAACTGTTTTCTCTAAATCATGGAATAAGTCTTTTGCTTCTTGAACGTTAAGGTCTGCATCAGCAGCCAATAACGTTGCAACAACACCATCACGAATATCTTTGATTTTTTCGTAACGAACTGCTTTTTCAGTGATCTGATAAGCTTCGTCAACTTGTGCTTCAGAAAGTTCGGCAATTTTAGCAATAAGATCAGCATTTTTAACAGGTGCAGTCCAATCCCACTTAGGGTTGTTAACTTCTGCAGCCATTTCTTTAATTGCTGTGATTGCTGTTTGCATTTGCTCGTGGCCATAAACTACAGCGCCAAGCATTACTTCTTCAGATAAAATATCAGCTTCAGATTCAACCATCAATACAGCAGAGTCAGTACCAGAAACAACTAAGTTTAACTGAGACGTTTCTAATTCAGACTGTAATGGGTTAAGGATGTATTTTCCGTCAGTATAACCAACACGTGCAGCGCCAACAGGACCACTAAATGGCATACCTGAAATTGCTAGTGCAGCAGATGTACCAAGTAAAGCAATGATGTCAGGAGAAATTTCTGGGTTAGCAGAAACAACAGTAATAACAACTTGAACTTCGTTAGTAAAACCTTCCGGAAATAATGGACGAATTGGACGATCAATCAAACGACAAATGAGTGTTTCTTCTTCAGAAGGGCGACCTTCACGTTTGAAGAAACCACCAGGGATTTTACCAGCTGCGTAAGTACGCTCTTGGTAGTTAACCGTTAACGGGAAAAAATCTTGACCAGGTTTTGCTTCTTTCTTACCAACAACAGACACTAATACCGAAGTATCGTCCATGCTTGCCATTACGGCACATGTTGCTTGACGAGCAATAACGCCCGTTTCTAAAGTAACGGTATGTTGACCGAACTCAAATGTTTTAGTAACTGGATTGAACATGTATGTTCCTTTTAAATAAATTGTTAATTTTTAGATTATTAACCAATCTGTACAATTATTTATTCACTTAAAGCAAAAGTGGAACGGCTTAAGTTGAACAAAAAATTATACAGTTTGATTGATTAGTTTTACAAAATTTAATGAGTTCTAAATTTTGCTCCGATATTATACTTGGCTACACAGTTTTTACTAGATGAAAACGTCTTAAAATGTATATTAGTCACAATAATACGTTTGTTTTTTAGGCAACAAAGCGTAAATTTCACTTATAACTTTTTAATCATCATTAATTTGTTATTACGGGGACATAATGGATGTTATTGATATGCTCTTCAAAACTTGTTGTTGTTAGTTTATCCGGTGAATTATTAGATGAGATTAGCTCCTCTTTACTCAGAATAGCGGTTTTGCTGAGAACTAGAACAATATTCTGGTAATCATTAAACTCAACTAAAGCAACATAATCGAAATATGGCCTAGCTGCAGTCATTATTCGTATTAAGTTTTCTTTATTTTTAGGATATAAATTTATAAAGACTGAACCTGTTTCACTCAATTTATCAGCTAAATCATGATAATAACTAGAAATATATAAACAGTCTGGGCTTTGCTGCTGATAAAATATATCGCATAAAATAATATCGTATCTATCGGTTGTAGTTTGGATAAACTCTTCTGCATTTTGATGAAATATATTACGCGTTGCAGTAGATAAAAAGTATTTTTTCGCCATTTCAATAATTTGTAATTCAGCTTCAACCGATGTTACTTGAATATTTGGTAATTTATCTAAAGCGTTTTCTATAGACCCAGCCCCCATACCTAAATTTAAAACATTTAACGGTCCTTTATGCCACAACAAAAAAAGTAACATCGACTGTGGCACTGGTAACAAGATATTTTCGCGGTTCAATGTATTAATTGCAGCTTGAACGACATCACCACCATAATGAAACCAACGATAATTATTATGTTCCCTTACTTCTAATAACTCACCGTGTAGATGTGTTCGGAATAAAGATTGCCCAGTATTTATGTTTAGAGTGGGTCGAAGCACCACGTTATCCTCTGCGGTTAATGAGATATCTAATACCAATTACAATTACAATTACAATTACAAGTAATATGATAGTACATTTATTTTAAAGCAAAAAAAAAGGAACCAATAGGCTCCTTTTCATTTGAATTATTAGGCTGTCTTAACGACGTAAACCTAATTTAGCAATAACAGTTGTGTAACGCTCAACGTTTTTGCCTTTCAAGTAATCAAGTAATTTACGACGTTGTGCAACCATGCGCAATAAACCACGACGTGAATGGTGATCATGGATGTGCTCTTTGAAATGACCTTGTAAGTGGTTGATTTGTGTAGTTAACAAAGCAACTTGAACTTCAGGTGAACCAGTATCACCTTCTTTTTGAGCATATTCTGCAACGATTGCAGCTTTTTCTGTAGCATTTAAAGACATAATAAATCCTTAGTGTGATGTACCCGAAAGTACTTAAAATTCGCACCGCGCCAAACACTAATTCAGCTAAGGTGACAAAAGAGCGCGCATTGTATCAGCGACAGACGGAATTGCAACTGATATTTCTCCCTACATAACTTTAATAGGGTATTAAAACGAAATAATTTCTAATAGTAATAATATGACTGATTTATGTAAAGACCTTCGGTTCATATACCATTGTAACCAAAGAATCTCGCGCTATATAATTACAGTGTTTTCAAAAACTCGTCTAAAACAACAATGCGTTTAGGGGCAACTAAACCATCATCATCAATATGGCCAACACCAATAAACTCACCATCTTTATTGTTTTCACCAATAAATACTTGCACTAAACCATCACTCGGTGCATTTGAAACTTGTACTGGATTACCGTGGCGTAAAAAATTCGCCGACATATCATCAATAAAAACTTCAGGGATCCCATCACATGCAGTCGTCATAGGCAGTAAGAGTGGATCTAACAATTCACTGGCCGATAACTCTTGTTCTTCAGCCTGCTCTACTAATGCTTGTAATTGCTCAAGTGTCACCATTTTATCCGTGGGATAATTACCTACAGCGCTACGACGTAAGTTGGCAACATGTGCTCCACAGCCAAGCAACTCCCCTAGATCATCAACAATCGTACGTATATAAGTCCCTTTAGATACGTGAATATCTAAATCAACTTCATCACCCTCAAAGCGTAATAAATCTAAATTAAAAACAGTTATATCTCTAGACTCACGGGGTACTTCAATGCCTTCACGCGCATATTTATATAATGGTTGTCCTTTATATTTCAATGCTGAATACATAGAAGGAATTTGCTTTGTTGTACCACGAAATGATTCAAGTGCACCTGCTAACTGCTCACTTGAAACATTGACCTCTTTGTCTGAAACCACTTCACCGTCAGCATCACTTGTTGTTGTGCGAATACCCAGCTTTGCAGTAACTTGATACGTTTTATCTGTATCAAGTAAAAACTGCGAAAATTTAGTGCCTTCACCTAAACAAATTGGCAACATACCCGTTGCAAGAGGATCTAATGCACCGGTATGCCCAGCTTTTTGTGCAGAGAAAATACGTTTCACTTTTTGCAATGCACTGTTCGATGACATCTCATAGGGTTTATCAAGTAGGATCACCCCATTAATTGGGCGACCTTTTCTGCGTTTAGCCATTAACTCGGTACCCTATGAGTTTTCTTCGTTATTTAGATCAGAACCTTCATCAGACGCGGTTGCACCGCGCTCTGAACTCTCAGCTATATGTTTATCACTCGCTACAGCTTCGTCAACGAGTGAGCTCATACGCACACCTTCAGACATAGAACTGTCGTAAACAAACCGTAGATGAGGCATTATACGTGCACGTAACTTTTTAGCTAAAAGCGAACGAATAAAACCTGCGGCATCATTCAATACTTCAATCGAGCTTTTTATTTCAGATGCTTCATTAGTAAAAAAAGTCACGAATATTTTTGCATAAGCTAAGTCACGTGTTAGCTCAACAGCTGAAACAGTTGTCATTGCTAAACGAGGATCTTTGACTTCGCGCATTAATATCGTTGCGATTTCTTTCTGTATTTCTTGTCCGACGCGGTCGGTACGGGCAAATTCTCTTGCCATAGGAAATTCTCCTAATAAAGTTAGTAAGCTTTTTTACTTATAACTTTTAATATATGAACAAAAATGGAGGCCAAGCCCCCATTTAGTATTTTTACAAACAATAAGTGCCTGCTGATTTATAATAAAGCTAACTGATTTAAATAAGAAAAATCAATTAGCATTCATCTAAAATTACAGCGTACGCTTAATTTCTATTGTTTCGAATACTTCAATTTGGTCACCAACACGTACATCGTTGTAGTTCTTAACACCGATACCACATTCAATACCGTTACGAACTTCTTGTACATCATCTTTAAAGCGGCGAAGTGATTCAAGTTCACCTTCGTATATAACAACCAAATCACGTAATACACGAATGGGTGCGCTACGTTTGATAATACCTTCAGTAACCATACAACCAGCGATAGAACCGATCTTAGGCGACTTAAATACATCACGAACTTGAGCTAGACCAATGATTTCTTGCTTGAATTCTGGTGCTAACATGCCACTCATGGCTTGTTTAACTTCATCAATTAATGCGTAGATAACACTGTAATAACGTAAATCAATATTTTCTGATTCGATGACTTTACGAGCAGAAGCATCAGCACGAACATTAAAACCAACAACGATGGCATTAGAAGCAGCTGCTAACGTTGCATCTGTTTCAGTAATAGCACCAACACCTGAACCGATGATCTTCACTTTAACTTCATCAGTTGATAACTTAAGTAATGAATCACTGATTGCTTCAAGAGAACCTTGAACATCTGACTTAATCACAACATTAACTTCAGATATATCACCTTCAGCCATGCTAGCAAACATATTTTCAAGTTTAGCTTTTTGTTGACGAGCAAGCTTCACATCACGGAATTTACCTTGACGGAATAAAGCAACTTCACGTGCTTTCTTCTCATCTTTAACAACCGTTGCTTCATCACCAGATTGTGGCACACCACTTAACCCAATAATTTCAACTGGAATAGATGGACCGGCTGATTGAATAGTTTTACCATTCTCATCACGCATTGCACGAACACGACCATACTCTAAACCACAAAGTACGATATCTCCTTGCTTTAAAGTACCTTCCTGAACAAGTACGGTTGCAACTGGGCCACGGCCTTTATCTAATTTAGATTCAACAACTACACCATTTGCCATTTTATCGACAACAGCAGTTAGCTCTAATACTTCAGACTGCAATAAGATAGAATCAAGCAGATCGTCAATTCCTAAACCCGTTTTAGCTGAAACGTGACAGAACTGCACTTCGCCGCCCCACTCTTCTGATAAAACATCGTGTTGAGATAATTCGCTCTTAACACGGTCAGGATCAGCACCTTCTTTGTCCATTTTGTTAACAGCGATGATAATAGGCGCATCAGAAGCTTTAGCATGTTGAATCGCTTCAATCGTCTGTGGCATAACACCATCATCCGCGGCAACAACAATAACGATAATATCTGTCGCTTTAGCGCCACGTGAACGCATAGCAGTAAATGCAGCATGACCTGGAGTATCTAAGAAAGTGATCATACCATGACCAGTTTCTACGTGATAAGCACCGATATGCTGAGTAATACCACCCGCTTCGCCGTCAGCTACTTTAGCTTCACGAATGTGATCAAGTAGTGATGTTTTACCATGATCAACGTGACCCATGATAGTAACCACTGGTGCCCGAGTAATTTCTTCACCTGTATGGCTACGATCAGCAAGTACAGCTTCTTCTAAGGCATTTTCTTTAACTAGAACAACTTCAAAGCCCATATCTTCAGCAACAAGTGCTGCTGTTTCTTGGTCAATAACTTGGTTAATGGTTGCCATAGCGCCCATTTTGAACATAGCCTTTACAACTTCAGCACCTTTTTTCGCCATTTTATTAGCGAGTTCAGCGACAGAAATAGTTTCGCCAATGCGAATATCTTGTAATTTTGTTTCAACTGGTTTTGTAAAACCATGTTTTAAACTATCTGGCGAAGATAAAGTTTTACCTTTACCGCGTCCATTATTACGGCCACGAGCAACAGGTGCTTTCTTCTTCTTACGTCGACGACCACTTTCGTCAGCAGAATCACTTTTATCTTCTGCTTCTTGCGCATATTTAGAAGAAGTTAAATGTACAACTTCTTTTTCTTTCGCTTTTCGTTCAGCTTCTTGCTCTTTCCAGCGTGCTTCATTTTCTTCTGCTAATTTTTTAGCAGCGGCTGTTGCTTCTTTAGCTTCTTCTTCAAGTTTAGCTTTTGTTTCTGCTTCTTGAGCAAGACGAATCTTTTTAGCTTCTTCGCTTTCGGCAACTTTTACAGGCGCTTCTTCAACATTTTTAGCTTTAGCTACGGCTGCTTGCTTAGCTTTAGTTTCTGCTTCAGCTTTAGCTTGAACTTTTCGTTCAGCTTCAGCTTCTGCTTTTGCTGCTACTACTGCTTTCGCATTTTCAGCTTCTTTAGCATCTGCAATTGCTTTTGCCTCTGCTGTTGCTTCTGCTGTTGCTTTAGCTGCTAATTCAGCTTCTGCTGCTACTTTTTCTTCAGCCTCTGCTTGCTGTTGTTCTTCAACTTCACTACGTTTAACGTAAGTACGTTTTTTACGTACTTCAACATTAATGGACTTAGCTTTGCTGCCATGCCCCATCGTTAACGTAGATTTAGATTTACGATTAAGCGTCATCTTTTTAGGTGCAGCTGTTGAATCGTCACCATGTTGCTTTTTCAAGTGTTCTAGCAAAGATTCTTTTTCATCTTGTGATACTGAATCAGTTGCCGATTTATGCACGCCCGAGTCAGCCAATTGGCTAACTAAGCGATCCACCGGTGTACCAATTTCTTGAGCAAGTTCTGCTACTGTTGTGTTAGACATCTATTATATTCTCCCGGGGATTATTCTTCGTTAAACCAACAAATATTACGCGCAGCCATAATTAACTCGCCCGCTTTGGTTTCATCTAATTCTTCAATATCGGCAATTTCATCAACGCCTTGTTCAGCTAAATCTTCAAGGGTAATTACACCTCGACTTGCTAAAACAAATGCTAGGTGACGCTCTAAACCATCAAGTGCTAATAAATCAGCCGCTGGTTCTGCATTTTCAAGTGACTCTTCACTAGCTAACGCTTTGGTAGTTAACGCTTCTTTTGCACGTTCACGAAGTGTTTCAACAATGTCTTCGTCCATACCGTCAATTTCTAACATTTCAGCTGCTGGTACGTAAGCAATCTCTTCTAACGTAGCAAAACCTTCTTCTGCTAATAAATTAGCAAAGTCGTCATCAATATCTAAGTTGTCCGTAAATAAAGATATAACTTTATCGTTTTCAGCTTGATGTTTTTCATTCATGTCAGCAACAGTCATCACGTTTAGCTCCCAGCCAGTTAATTGGCTAGCTAAACGGATATTTTGACCACTACGACCAATCGCCATTGCTAAATTACCTTCTTCAACCGCAATGTCCATGGTGCCTTTATCTTCATCAACAATAATTGAGGCAACTTCTGCTGGAGCCATTGCATTAATTACGTATTGTGCAGAATTATCGTCATATAAAACGATATCGACACGTTCGCCGCCAAGTTCAGTTGATACTGCTTGAACACGTGAACCACGCATTCCAACACAAGCGCCTACAGGGTCAATACGTTTGTCGTTAGATTTTACTGAAATTTTAGCGCGTGAGCCTGGATCACGAGCTGCTCCTTTAATTTCAAGCATCTCTTCGCCAATTTCCGGTACTTCAACACGGAAAAGTTCAATCAACATTTCTGGCTTAGAACGCGTGACCAATAATTGTGCGCCACGCGTTTCTGTCTTTATCTCGTATAACAAACCACGGATACGGTCACCTGGACGGAATGTTTCACGAGGCAACATGTCATCACGATAAATAACGGCTTCTGCGTTATTACCTAAATCAATAATAATGCTATCACGGCTCGCTTTTTTCACGACACCTGTAACAAGCTCGCCAATTTGTTCTTGGTAAGCTTCAACGATAAGTGCACGCTCAGCTTCACGAATTTTTTGTACAATAACTTGCTTTGCTGTTTGGGTTGTTACACGGTCAAATTTAACTGATTCAATTTGATCTTCAATGTAATCACCTAACTGTAACTCTTCGTTATCGTATTGTGCTGCTGACAAACTCATTTCTGCAAATGGATTTTCTGCTACTGCGTCATCGGCTACAACTAACCAACGACGGAAAGTATCAAATTCACCATTTGAACGGTCAATAGCAACACGAACAATAATGTCACCTTCATATTTTTTCTTTGTTGCTGTTTCTAAAGCGGTTTCCATTGCTTCAAAAATACTTTCACGTGGTAATGCTTTTTCGTTAGATACGGCATCTACAACCAGTAATATTTCCTTACTCATGCTACTTAGCCTTTTTAATCGTTTCTGAACAGTTCAACTTAAATTCATGCAATAAAATTGAACAACTACGTATTTTTAGTTAATTATTATTTTTTGGATTATTTTTTTTTATTATGGTTAAAAACTAAATGAGCCTTAATAATATTACTAAGGACTAAATCATAGTCTTCACCATCAACCGTCACGACTAATGTGTCATTTTCAATGGCAACTAAAACGCCTTTAAATTTGCGACGACCGTTTAAAGGGATAGATAGCTTTGCTTCAATAATTTCACCAACCACTGCTTCATAGTGCGGTTTATCAAATAAAGGTCGATCTAAACCTGGTGATGAAACTTCTAAATTAAACTCACTGCTGATAGGGTCTTCAACATCAAGAATAGCGCCAACTTGCCGGCTAACTTCTGCACAATCATCAACATCAATACCATTTTCATGGTCGATGAATAAACGTAATACAGAATTATTACCTGCGCTAATATATTCAATACCTAATAATTCTTTGCCAACCTCTTCAACAGCAGGACGTAACATCTCTGTTAATTTATGTTCAAACTTAGCCAATCATTTTCTCCAAATAAAATCTTACTTTGATTTCCTGTACCAACATTTGGATACAAAAAAAGGGCTTATAGCCCAGTAATTCTTAAAACTTCTCGTGCTGAAAAATGTTTCAGATACAAAAAAGCCCCATTCCGCGGGGCTTATATCACTGAACCCACGATGTTGATTTAACCTAGTGACTTATAAAATAAGCCGTTAAATCGATACAACAATATAAAATATATTTTTTGATATTACATTTAAGCAATAACCAGAAAATTAATTTCAGTGAAATATTGTTATATTTAAGCAGGGCGAATTATATAGCGACTACAGTTGAATCGCAAGCCTATTTACTAGGATAAGCAATAAAAGCTGAACTTATATTATTGATTCGCTTTCGTATAATATATAGCCCTAAATAACAGCCAGTTAGTAATTGTTTATCAAGCATGCTATAAATTAAGATAAGACTAATTCTGTAGTAAATCGACTCATATATGTATAGCTATTCACAATTATTAATTCGCAACGCCATTTTAGGCGTTTTTTTTAATATCATAATCGCTGCAGCGGTGACTTATTTCATTTCTGCTTCTCTCGCTAGCCAGCAATTAGAAATGCAGCATTCAATTTCCGCTATTATTGATACGTCAGATAAAAACAATCAAATAGAAAACGTAGAAAAATTAATAAACTTATCGAATTTTCATGTGTTTTCGCTAAAGAAAGACACTAAAGATATATTTGACCATAATATTCCTTATGCCAACGTTATCGTCTCTTTGATTTCCCCTAAAGTAGCTGTTCTCACAAACGAGTATAAAACAACCGTTAGCTATCAAATAAACGGTAATAATGCTACGTCGCTCATCTTAAAAATTATAGTAGTATCAGTAATAGCGAGCTTAGCAATTATATTTTTGGCTTGCTCATTAAGTATCAAAAACAGCAAACAGCTCGTTTTCGTCGTGAATA
>Ga0115005_10000516_pt1 | contig 29851 bp, 33 predicted proteins | sample ArcOceMetagenome_FD_87163 | JGI IMG/M metagenome (GOLD analysis project Ga0115005, IMG submission 87163) | Marine eukaryotic phytoplankton communities from Arctic Ocean - Arctic Ocean - Greenland ARC118M Metagenome | ecosystem: Environmental > Aquatic > Marine > Oceanic | place: Arctic Ocean...
CGCTTTTATCAATATTTTTAGAAATTGATAACGCACATTTAGCACTGCTATGGTTAGTTTTTAGAGCAACCTATTTTCCTATTTATATACTAGGAATAAAATATGCAAGATCCTTGTTATGGGCAGGAGCATTAGTTTGTTTGATATTAATGGGAATAAAGTTCATATAGAAACATATTTATATAATGAAGTTATTTAAATATTTTCAATTACAATTTTATTGATTTATCTTGATAGATACTTAGGATTAAAGTTAATTATTAATAAATATTAGACTAGGTTTAGATAATGAATTGGAAAGCATTTCAGCCAAAATCAAGATATAGAAAAGCTGTTACAAATACTTTTCTATCTGAACAAGATTGTGACATGTTTTTAATGGTATTAAAACAGCAATGGCTTTCATATATTTCCGAATTACCACAACCTAAGTTAGAGATTACTAAATTCATAAAAAAACCAAATAGAATGCAAGCAATTTGGACATTAAAGGATTCTACTCATCTTAGAAAATTAAAAGCTCTAGTACAAAAAATTATAAAGCCTTACCGAGATAAATTGTCTCCAAAAGTTTTGGATTTAGACAGTGAAGCTTTATGTATCATTTAAGGTTAATTTTTTTAATAAGGTGAATATGGAAAAAGCAATTGTCATTAGAGAATATGGAAATTCAAAAGTTTTAAGACTAGAGGATATTAATGTTGTCCGCCCTAATCAGGATGAAATATTTATTAAACATTCAGCAATAGGAGTTCATTTTCATGATTGTTATGTCCGGTCAGGTCTTTACAAAACTTTAAATCTTCCAGGAATACCAGGTTTAGAAGCAGCGGGTGTTATTGAAGAAGTTGGGAGAGGGGTATCTAATTTTAAAACAGGTGATAGAATTGGTTACATAAATAGTGGATATGGAGCATATTCTAGTCATAGAGTTCTAGATAAAAGATTGGCTTTTAAAATACCTGAATTTATTTCAGATGAATTAATTGCTACAAACTTTTCAAGATCAATAACAGTTCAAATGTTAATTGAAGAAGCTACTCAACTAAATCCAAGTGATACTATTCTTGTTACAGCAGCAACGGGTGGAGTTGGAAGACTTCTATGTCAATGGGCAAATGCTCTTGGTGCATGCGTGATTGGAACATCAAGTAATGAAGAAAAAGCATTAATAGCAAAATCATATGGATGCAAATATTCTTTAATATATGATCAAAAGGATTTTAATGCTCAAATTAGAGATATCACAAATGGAAAGGGCGTTGACAAAGTATACGACTCAGTCGGGTTACAAACATTTCAATCTTCACTAGAAAGTCTAGCATATTGTGGCCATTTAATAAATTTTGGACAATCATCAGGAGCTGTTGATCCAATATTAATGTCAACTTTGTCTCATAAATCTCTTACAATCTCTAGACCTATAATATTTCACTATATAGCAAATGAAGAACTTTATAAAAAAATGACAAAGGCTGTATTTAATGCTTTTAAAAATAAAAATATAAATATACCTAAAGCTGAGGGTTACTCTTTAAAAGATGCATCAATTGCACATGATATTTTGGAATCTAGAAGAGGTGGCGGAAGCTTATTTTTAAAGCCATAAAATTAATTAAATTATGGAGATTATATGAAATGGAAATATCCTGAATCTGTTTCTGAATGTGAATGGTTAGTAAATAATCTTGATAGAGATGATATAAGAATTTACGATTGTACAACATATTTACATTACGCAGATGAAAATCCTCTTAAACCTTATGATGTTGAGTCTGGATTAAAAGATTATAAAGTAGATCACATTCCTGGAGCTATTTTTTTAGATATTCAATCACAACTTTCTAAAAAAAATAGTCCATATAGATTTACATTACCCAAATTAGATAAACTGGTGGATAAATTTCAAGAAGTTGGAGTTGGAAACCCATATCACATAATTTTATATTCAAGGAATGGAATGCAGTGGTCAGCAAGAGTTTGGTGGATGCTTAGAGCTGTAGGATTTGATAATGTAAGTATTCTAAATGGTGGCTTCATTGAATGGCTAAGATTAGGATTAGCTACTGAAAGTAAAATAAATATTGTTAATCCAGCAAATTTTATTTTCAAACCAAGACCTCATATTTTTGTCCAAAAAGAAAAAGTAATCAAATCAATGAATAATAAAAATGTTGTTTTATTAAATTCCTTAACTGAAGATATTTATTCAGGTAAAAACCCACGTTATGGACGTCGTGGAAGAATACCAAATAGTATAAACATCCCATTCAATTATCTTCTAGACCAGGTAACTGGAAAATTTAAACCGTTAGAAGAAATCAAATTAATCTTTGAACGAAAAGAAATTAAAAAAGATCAATTAATTTTAAATTATTGTGGAGGAGGTATAGCAGCTTCTCTTAATGGCTTTGCTTTGCTACAATTAGGCTTTGAAGATCTACAAATATATGACAATTCTATGAGCGAATGGGCAACGGATAAAACTCTTCCAATTGAAACTGATTAACTATATTTAAACTTAATGAAATCCATAGTTATTATAAATAGAAAATTATTATTTTGTTAAAATGTTCTTTTATTGAAGGGCCAATATTACATAGGCTAAAGTACGGCAAAGGAAGAGGATTAAATTTATCTAAAGCTGTAGGTATGAAATCTAACAAAAACAGAGAAATAGTTGATGCAACAGCAGGCTTAGGTCATGACGCTTTTATCTTAGCTTCATTAGGCGCAAATGTAACTTTAATTGAACGATCAAAAACTATGTATAAGCTTCTTCAAGAAGGTATTTCAGAAGCAAAATCATTCGGAGGAGAAGTTAGCAAAATTATTAGTAGAATGGATTTAATATTTGGAGATTCCAAAAATATAATTCCTAATTTATCTCCACAAGTGATTTTGATTGATACTATGTATCAAGAAAGAAAAAAGACAGCTTTAGTAAAAAATAATATGAGAATAGTCAGAGAGATTGTTGGATCAGATCTAGATTATCTTGAATTAATAGATGTAGCCCTTATTAATGCTAGTAATCGAGTAGTCATAAAACAACCTATACATGCAGATAAAATAAATCATACCAAACCCTGTTCTCATCAAATATTGGGGAAAACAATTCGATATGACGTGTATATGAAAACATAATAATTTTAACATAATTAAATGTATGTCGTATAATTTATATGACTTTTATTTTTTTTAAAATTTTGATTATATTTTTTTTAACTTTTAGCGTTTTTAATGACATTGTAGTTAATGCAACATGTCAAAACACTAATAATTGTGGATCGGATAGCGGCGTTGAATCTATTTTTCCTGATCTTACAACTGGAGATTATAATACTGCTCATGGTTACCATGCTGCTGGAATGGACATCACTTCAGGTAATGATAACACAGTTGTTGGAAATGAAGCAGGTAAACTAATTCAAACTGGTGATTACAATACTGCCATAGGATCAGGCAGTTTAACTTCAGTAACAGACGGATCTAATAATACTGCAATTGGTTACCAAGCGGGATCTACAAATGTTTCAGGTTCAGGTAATGTGTTTGTTGGTTATCAAGCGGGTCCAGCTTCAGGTGACGTTTCAAATAAATTATACATTGCTAATGGGTCTGGTAATACGCCTCTAATTTATGGCGATTTTACTAATAAAATAGTAACTATAAATGATAATTTAGTTATAACTGGAACATTCACTGACGGAAATTATACTTTTGATACAAACGGAAATGTATCAGGGTTAGGAACCATTAGTTCAAAAAGTATAACATCTAGCGGGTCTATAACTGGAAATAGCTTTGTAATTGGAAATGCAAATATATCTGAAAGCGAACTAGAAACAATAGATGGAGTAACTGCTGGAACTGTGTCAGCAAGTAAAGCAGTTGTGGTAGACGCTAATTCTAATATTACAGGATTTAATAACATAACTGCAACTGGAACTATTTCAGCAGATACTATCCAAGCTAATACTATAAAAGATAGTAATGGTAATCAGTTTATATATAAAGATACAACTAATGATATTGTTCATATAGGAAGCAATTCTATGTTATTTTATGATTCTTCTACATATGGGAAAGACATAATGGCATCCTCAACTGGTAACATACAAATAGGGAAGAACTCAACTGACACAACGACTGTTATTGGTGACCTTATTATAGAAGAACCAACAGCGGCAAATCACGCTTCTACCAGACGATATGCAGATAAGGTTAGTCTTATGGCTGCATCATTAGATACAAGACTGCCTCTATATGGAAATAAGCATGCCTTGACATTAAGTAGTGCAACTACAAATAATGAGGCTGCTTTTGGATTGAATTTTATTGGTATATATGATGGATTGCATTTTCCATTAGATTTTTCTTTAGGAACAGCCTTTTCCGGAGAATATAATATGGGAAAATTATCTATAGGAATGTCATGGTAAAAATTTTTATAGCGCTATTTTTTAGTATTTTTTTCTCAACAAAGTCATACTCCTCGTCAAATAATTTATTTTTTACCACAGCTCAATTCATGACATATTGTAAAAGTGACAACATTTATGAACTCGGCATTTGTGACGGCTACATTATAGCGGTGAGTGACGTAATTTACTCCTTAGATAAGAAAACAGCTCAAATTTGTCTAGATGAAAATATTTCTATTAAAACGCTTCGTATATCAATAATTAATTTTATAGTAGATAATGCTGAGCTTATGAATATTGAAGCGAATAAAGTAATCGGACAATTTTTTGTAAACACTTTCCAATGTAAGAAATAGAATTATTTACTCTCTATTTCTGTAGAAATAAATTCTATTATATCATTCGATTCATATATCCATCTTATTGGTTTATTTTCTAATTGGATCCTTAAGCATGGCACTTTCTGTCTTCCTCCATTTTGAATTAAATCTTGCTTGTGAATTTCTTCCTTTGCATCGATTAATTCGATTTTTAGAGATTTTTTTTTAAAAAATCTTCTTACTTTTACACAGAATGGGCATGCATAATACTGATATAACTTATAATTTTTTGTAATTTTATCTATATTAGATTGTAATAATTTATTTCTATTTAAAGGCTTAGGGCTAAACAAAACATCCAGTAATATAATAACTCTTCCTAAAACCCATCTTATTAACTTCATAATAAATCCTGACAATGATTTTCTTTTAATTTTATACTCTTATATTGAATTATATTAAATAAATTTAATTTAATACCGTTATAATATATAGAAGTTTTTAAAGAGATATATAATGATTAAAATAGTATTTTTGAGTATTCTTTGCTTATTGATAGTAAGCTGCCATCAAACATCGTCTTATGTATCAAGATATGGACAAAGTATCGTATTAAACCCTCAACAATCTGAATCAAAAACAGAAAGCAAATTAACAAGCTTAATTAAACCAAAATCAAATCCCAAAAAACAACCTCCTATAATAACATCTAAAATTGAAAGTAATATTAACTTTTCATCTACCAAATTTTTAAAAGGCAACGCTGATTGTATTCAGATAATAAGAGTTAAAATTGGCGGTAGCTTGACTTATGATGAGTTAATGAATGCGTTAATAAAAAGAGCAAACACTCTTGGAGGAAATGCAGTAGGAATAAGTGATTTAAATGAGAAAAAAGAAACTATTTTAACACATAATAAAGTAGCTCAAAAAAATAATGATAAAGTCATCAATAATCTTATTAAAGAGACTAACATGCTATCAAGTGTAACTGCAGATATTTTTAAGTGTAATTCACAAATTTAGTTTAAAACACTTGTGAATAATTTATTCAAAAGTTAAAATATAAAAATGAAATTTTTTATTATACTATCATGTCTTTTTATGCCGTTTGGATTTGCTTATCTTATAAAAAATATGCAATTAAGTTGGTACACTTATGCCATAATCCCAATTATATTTGGTCTTGCAATTGGTTACTATCTAATTAATGCTAAAGCTGACAAACAATTTTCTTTGAAAAAGGGAATATTCAAGAGTAAGTCTAGTCAGTAATATCAAACAACAAGTGAGTTTACTATATTCATGGCTATTGCTGTGCCACTAATGGCTGATCCTATCATTATAGCTCTATCACTCCATTGCATTCCAACATAAATCCAACCAATAGTACTAATTAAATAAGCAACTTGGCCATAAAGCACAAATGATGCACTTATTAAAAACACCCCTGCTACTGCTAATAACATTGAAAGCCATTTTACATACCAATCAGTTGTTCCTGTTGGAGTTGTAGGCTTAATATCATCATATTCACTTTGAAGCTCTTCTAATTCTTGCTTAAGTCTTCTTTTCTCATGAGACAATTCCATGGCTAGCCTGCCAGCCTTTGTCATAGCGCTACCAGTAAGATTAGAATTTATTTCACTAATTTCATTAGTACCTGTTTGTACTAAAGTTATATTTTTATCATCCATCATCATAGCCCTAAGAAGGTTAACTTTTACTTCCTATGTAACAATTAAATCAAATTGTCAAAAAAAAACTATAATAACGATAATCCCCATCCACTAAATGCTAATATCAGAACTCCTAACCATTGAGGTGTTTTAGTAAAAAGTAAAATTAATAAAGATAAAAAGATAAGAATTATGTCAGTCTCACTTTTCAAGGAAGATAGAATAATTGGATCATATAATGCTGCTATAAGTAAACCAATAACGCTCGCGTTTACAGCCTTCAAAGAACCTTTGATGATACTAATTTTTCTTAATTCTTCCCAAATTGGCAATGTGCCAATTACTAATAGAAAAGACGGTAAAAATATAAAAAACAAACAAAATATACCCATTAACCATGAGCTTAATCCACTTTGAATAAACGTTCCTAAATATGCAGAAAAGGTAAATAATGGACCTGGGATTGCTTGAGCAGCTCCATATCCAGCTAAAAAAGTATCTTCATTTATCAATCCAGATGATACTAATTCAACCTGTAATAAAGGTAAAACAACATGCCCTCCTCCAAAAACTAAAGAACCTATTCTATAAAAAATATCAGCAAGCTTTATAATTACATTTGAATCAAATATTTTGCTAAAAAAAGGAAATAAAATTAATAAAGAAAAAAATAAAACCAATGGAAAATAATTTAACAATTTAACATTTGAAATTTTAAAAATCATCTTGTTTCCTTTTTCTTTATATAAAAAAGAACCAAATAAAGCGCTGAAAATTAAACATAAAAATTGATTTGAAGATGAGGGATAAAATATAAGTGTTACAGCAGTAAGAAAAGTAAATCCATAAGCATAAAAATCCTTTAATGCATTTTTTTTCATTCCCCAAATAGCCTGCAATACAATTGCCACAACTATTGCTTTAAGCCCTTGAAGCAATCCATTAGATATTGAATCTTGATAATTAAGAATAATATAGCCGAAAAAAATTAAAATTATAGCTGATGGCCCTGTAAAGCCAAGCCAAGCCATTAAGGCACCGCTAACGCCTCTTAAACTATAACCTATTGACATACCTACTTGACTAGACGAAGGTCCAGGTAAAAAATTACATAATGAAACAAAGTCCATATAGGTTTGTTCATCAATCCATTTCTTTTGCTTAACAAAAACATTCCTAAAATACCCAATATGTGCAATTGGCCCTCCAAAAGAGGTTAATCCTAATAAAAAAAAAGAAATCAGAATATCATAATTAGATATCTTCTTTTTGTTTTCATCTATCAAAATATATTGCCTTTAGAAATGCATTAAACTTTATTATCTATCAAAAAAAAAATACTTAAATAAATAATTTGAATAATAGTCACGCAATAGTCAAATTTAAAAAGCTATGTTCCAATAGCATTTCCAAATAAATACACATGCATTCTTGCACTTACATTATAACCTCTATTTAATGCCATTTCAGCAACCTCTCCAGCAATATCCTTTTGGTCTTCTTCCCTTGCTCCAACTGGCATAATATAAACAGGATAATTAATTCCATACTTTCTTAATATTTGGAGAACCTCTTCCATCTCTTCCCAATGGTTATTATGAGTGCCTAACACAAATTTTAAATGACCTCTATTTGATAATTTATAATATTGACTAATAACTTCAGGAATGATTGCATCGCCTCTTTTTTCTCCAGTGACAGAAAACAATTTAGGACTAATTGAAAAAAATAACTCATAATCTGTTTTAAATTTCCAAAATTTAACAAAATCAAATGTAAGATTTATAGTTCCATTTGTTTCATAAGTAACTGATCGGGGAATATTAGATACGTCTTCAAAATACCTTAATATTGCTATTGAGGCCTCTTGCGAAGGTAATAAAAGAGGTTCTCCTCCAGTAAAGCACATATCAGATTTTTGTCCTGAAATAGGGTGTTTAAAGAAGCCGTTTGGATTTGTATCACTCTTTCCTGCATCCATAATTCTTTTTGCTAATACTGCAGGAGTTCCTTGTGACATCAAGTGCTTATATTTTTTAGCCCAAGAATAAGAACTATCACATCCTTTATCCCAGACTGGTAAATCTTCAACTTTACTTATGTTAGAAATATCAAAACTCTTAAAAGGAAGATCATATGTCGATGGATCTTTTGGATCTAATTGACCAAAGCCATTACATTGTAAATTACATAAAAAAAATCTTAACCATAATGAATGAACACCTGTATATGTTCCTTCACCTTGAATAGAGTCAAATATCTCAGAGTATAAATATTCTTTTTCACTCATCTTAATTGGGATAATCCATATTAATTATTTATCCTTAAAGTATCTATATTAATGTAATAATTAAAATTACTCTCTATAAACTGCCCAAGTCTTTGGAGTTTCACTTATATGTATTGCTGAAATTTGAGGAAAATCTGGTTTAAATAAATCATAAAAATGCTTCGCTATTAATTCTGCTGTAGGATTATTATTTTTCATAACATCATTTAAATGCCTGTGATCAAAATTTTTATCTATGTATATTTTAATATTACTTAATTCTCCATAATCTAATACAAAATCATAATTGTCTAAATCTTTACTTTGCAACTCTACTTTTAAAATATAATTATGACCATGAAGTCTATAACATTGATGATTTTCAGGAAGTTTCTTAAGTTCGTGAGAAGCTGAAAAATGAAACTCTTTAGTTATTATGTACACATTTTATCTTTCTAAAAATATTAATTTATTATTCTTGCTTCCATTGTTTATAACCATTACTTCTCAAGTTACAGGCAGGACATTCACCGCAACCATAACCCCACTCATGAAAATGTTCTCTATCTCCAATATAACAAGTGTGAGTGTGTTTCTTTATTCCCTCAATAAGTTTTTCTCCACCTATTTCATGAGCCATTTTCCAAGTTTGAGCTTTGTCTACCCACATTAAAGGAGTAACTATCTCCATAGGTTGATCCATACCTAAACTCAATGCAGATTGCAAAGCATCCATAGTTGTTCTTCTACAATCTGGGTATCCAGAGTAATCAGTCTCACACATACCACCAATTAATTTTGATATATTTCTTCTATAAGCAATCGCTGAAGTTAGTGTAAAAAAATATAAATTTCTTGCAGGAACAAAAGTTGAAGGCAATCCGTTTTCTGAAAAAGTTATTTCCATTTCAGATGTCATTGCGGTCTCCCCAATTTCAGTCAGGTTTGTTGCATTAATTTTATGATCTTTTCCAATTTTTTTATAGTGGTTAGGAAACTCTTCTTTTAAAAATTGAATGAAATCATTTCTAACTTCTAGTTCAACATTATGTCTTTGATTATAATCAAAACCAACAGTTTCTACTATATCAAATTTTTCTAACGCCCAAAAAAGACAGGTGGCACTATCTTGCCCACCACTAAACATTAAAATAGCTGAATTCATATTCTTTTAACCTTATAAGTTAGTCTTTATAATTTTAGACATTAAATTTGTATATAAGTATTCTTTTAATTAATTATTATCAGAGTTATTTTATAATTTTTATAGATTTTTTAACTGCCTTTGGCTGTACTTATTAATCATCTGCAATTTTTTCTTAAGTAAAAAAAATTATTAAAAAAAATACACATTTTTGAATTATTATTTTATTATAATCTGATATAAAAAAGGAAATCATTTATGCAATTTAAAAAAACATTTATTTATCTTAACTTAATTTTATTAACAAACATTTTGTTTATCAATGCATTGCATGCAGATGATGGCGCAAAAGGAATAGTTAAAGAAAGAATGGATAAATTTAAAACTAGCAAAACACTTATGCAAAAAATAAATAAAGGACTTCAAAATCAAGATTTTAATGCTATAGAAAAATCTGCAGATCAACTTCTTATCTGGAGTAAAGAAATGATAAAATATTTTCCTGAAGGAAGTGATGGCATGCCTTCAGAGGCATCAATTAATATTTGGAAAGATCCAGACGGGTTTAAAACAGCTATAAACAACTTTCAAAATGCGTCTCTAAATCTAATCACTAAATCACAAACTAAAGATATGGAACAGACTGTTAATGCATTTAGGGATTTAGCAGGAACTTGTAAAGGTTGTCATAAAAAATATAGAAATTAATTATAATATTATCTCTAGGGGAGAAATAACACATGCAAGGTATAGTTTTTTTAGGAAATAAAAAATTAGAAATACAGAATTTTGAAGACCCTAAGCCTGGTCCAGATGATGTTATACTTGAAATTCAAGCATCAGGAATGTGTGGAAGTGATCTTAAGTTTTATAGAGCATCCGGCGGCCCTTCTTCTCTAGGACTTGGAGGAGATGATAAACCAGTTATTGCAGGACATGAGCCATGTGGAATTGTTGTTGAAGTTGGATCAAATGTTCCAAAAAATCTTGCTTATAAAGGCATGCGTGTCATGCAACATCATTATAGTGGATGTGGGATATGTCCTCACTGTTCTACTGGTTGGCAACAGCTTTGCGTAGATGGTGTAAAAGCTGTCTACGGTGTAACAGGCAATGGCGCTCATGCTAAATATATGAAATGCCCTATCAGTACAATAGTTCCCTTAAGAGAAGAAATTTCTTTTATTGCTGGAGCCGCTATATCATGTGGAACCGGGACGGCATGGGGTGCTTTAGATAGATTAGATCTTAGAGCAAGTCATACAATTGCAATTTTTGGGATGGGACCTGTTGGCTTATCAGCAGTAATGTTAGCCCATAAAATGGGAGCGAGAGTAATAGCTCTTGATACTAATACTCAAAGATTAAATAGATCCATTGAGTTTGGAGCTGATCATATAATAAATCCAGAAGACAATGCAGATGTAATTTCTCAAATCAAAGATTTAACTAACGGATTAGGTGTTCATGCTTCAATAGATGCATCTTCTTCATCAATAGCTAGATTAAATGCAATTAAGTGCGTAAGGACTTGGGGTAAGGCATGCTTTGTTGGAGAAGGGGGAGATGTTACTATTGACGTTAGTAATGATCTTTTAAGAAGGCAGGTGACGTTAATTGGAAGTTGGACGTTTTCAAAACATGGACAAGCAGAATGTGCTAATTTTATTGCAGAAAAACAAATTGATGTTGATAAATTATTTACTCATACTTGGTCATTAACACAAGCCAAAGAAGCATATGAGCTTTTTGATCTTCAATCCGATGGTAAAGGTGTTTTTACACCTTAAAACATAATTTTATTATAATTTGTAATAACGTTTCCAAGGTCCAAAATGAAGAGACAGGGCAATAAAAATTCCATAAATGATTAGACCTAAAGACATTGTAAGAAATAATGAATGAGGACTCGCAAGATCTAAATAAAATAGAATAAGAGTTATTAAAACTACTATAGTCAACCTTATAAAAGTTCCAACTACTGGCCAAAATAAAGTATTAAAAGCCTGACAAGTAAAATAAAGCCCCAAACCTAATGCAAAAAATGCGTAAAATGGAGCTACTATTTCCAAATAGCTTTTTGCCGTTTCTTTTATCACAATATTATCTGTAAAAAAACTTGACCAAACGTCTGGAAATATAGAAAAAAACAATCCAATTATTCCAACTATGAAAACAGAAAATGATGTGCCTTTCCAGGTGATTATAACTGCTCTATTATATTTTTTTGCTCCAACATTAGCTCCAACAATAGCAATCAAAGCGCCTCCGATTCCAAAAATTATTGGTATAAGCAATAATTCTAATCTAATTGCAATTCCAAAACCAGCTGTCCAGTTTATGCCAAAAGTACTTATAACCACAATACAAAACATAGCTAAAATAATTGTCATTAATGATTGACAACTAGCTAACGAACCTGATTTTAAAAGAGAAGTTATTCCATCAATACGAAAAATATTTTTTAAATTAAAAGAAAATGGATGTTTACCTAGATAATAAAAAATGAAAACAAAAAAAATACCAGACAAGTAACCTAATAAAAATGATATTGCTGACCATTCTAATGAGCTAAAAATAAAAAAATCTGAAAATATTTTTACATTTTCAAGAAGTATTAATTCTCCATCTTTATATTCAAAGTTTATACTAGCAACTAAAATATGAAAAATAAGAACTATTAACCAACTAATTGCTGGTATCAGTGTGTTACCACTACCTCTAGTTATAGCTATAACTATATTGAACAGCCAAATTAAAGAAATTCCTCCTAATAAAATTCTTCCATAAGTAAGCGCTGAAGTAGTAATTTTCTGATCAATAGATAAGTATGTAAAAAAGGTTTCAGCTAAACAAAAGAATAAAGTCATCATTAATAAAGCACCAAATAATGCGATCAAAATAGCTGATCGAAAAATACATTCTGCTTTAAAAATATTTTTGCTTCCAAAAGCTCTAGCTGTTGCTCCACTAACAGCTCCTCCAAATGCCCCATTTGATAACATACTTGCTAACATGTAAATTGGGAAAATATATGCCACCCCTGCTAATTCAGGGATACCTATTTGTCCCACATACCATAGATCAAAAATTGTAGTTGCTGATGCAATGATTGTAGAAAAAAGGTTTGGGACAGCTAATCTAAAAAAAATTTTAGAAAAAGGTAATTCAATAAGATTATTAGAGTAACTACCTTTTTTCAAAGTTTATCTTTCTGAACTAATTGATAAACTCAAGATTTTCAGCATTATCTTTTGTTGAATGTACTATTGAACCAGGCCTTTCAGAAGTTACATTCCCATTTTGATATGTAACTTTCCCAGAGACAATCGTAGCAACATAACCACGTGTCTTTTGCATTAGTCTTTTTCCGCCAGCTGGTAAATCTTGAACCATAAACGGATCTGAAGAGCCAACTTTTTCCCAGTCAATAATATTTAGATCAGCCTTTAATCCTACTTTTAAACAACCTCTATCTTTTAGACCTGCAGCTGACGCTGTATCAGAAGTTAATCTTCTAATAGTTTCCTCCATTGAAAAAACTTTCTTTTTTACAGACCAATATGAAATAAGCCATGTGGGATACCCTGCGTCTAAGATAAAACCAACATGAGCTCCACCATCACCCAATCCCATAATTGCGTTTTTATCTTCAAGCATTTTTTGACATACATCAAACGTATGTTCTGCATAATTAACTAAAGGAGCATAAATAAAATTATTACCTACATTTTCCATAAGTATTTCATAAGCAAGTTCTGCAGAGGTTACTCCGGATTTTTTAGCTAATGATTCTATTGAATCTTCTGGCTTTGGATTATAATTTGGTGGAGATCCAAATCTATACATTTGAGCATAACCAATTCTATTTATTAATGGAAATGTACTTCCTTTAATTGGATCTTCAGATAAAATTTTAGCTTTTATATCTTTTTTTCTCATTTCTTTAACTCTTTCATCAAGAGGTAAATGAGCAATTGATTTATAAGTGTCTGTCCCTGAAAAAGGATTTTGGCTTCCATTTAATCCTAATAATAAACCAATAGGTCGAGGTGTAACAACAGGTCTTATTGGTAACCCTTCACTTTGAGCTTGTCTTGCCATAGACATTAAATCTTCCCAAAAATCTGGCCTGTCATGTCTTTGTGTACAACTAAAAACCACTGGCCTTCCTGATTTCTTAACTATTCTTTTAAGTACTTCAAATTCAGTTTCAGGATCAGGTTCATTCCAGTCTGAAACAATTTCCATAAAGCCAGAACCTGCATCTGACAGACCCATTGCGATGGCTGTTAATTCATTCTCATGTGCTCTTAATGTTGGAGTAAACTCACCTTTTAAACTTTTATGACTTATAGTTCTAGATGTTGAGAATCCAAAAGCCCCTGCTTCAACAGCTTCTTTTGCAAGTTTTCTCATTATATTCATGTCTTTTTCATTAGCTATTTCATGCTTTATTGCTCTTTCACCCATAACATAAACTCTTAAAGCGGCATGTGGCAGAAGCGCGCAAACATCTATATCTAATTTCTTTGTTTCTAATGCTTCAACATATTCTTTAAATGTCTCCCATTGCCAATCTAGGCCTTCATGCATTACTGGAGCAGGGATATCCTCAACTCCTTCCATTAATTCAACTAACTTTACTCTATCTTCCTTCTTACAAGGAGCAAAACCAACTCCACAATTACCCATTACTACAGTTGTAACGCCATGAAGTGATGAAGGTTTTAATTGACTGTCCCATATAGCTTGGCCATCATAATGAGTATGAATGTCAACAAAACCAGGAGAAACTATTAGATTTTTAGCATCAATTTCTGTTTTAGCTTTCCCTTGAACTTCTCCAATAGCCGCTATAATACCATCTTTTATAGCAATATCACCAAGAACAGAATCTTCTCCTGTTCCATCAACAAGCGTTCCATTTCTTATTATTAAATCATAATCTCTTAAATCTCTGTTTAACCCATCCATGAAAAATACCCCCTAATAAGCATATTTTGTTCCTTAAATTTATTGATGTCAATAATTGATTTAACATGTGAAGAATTAAGTTAATTGATAATTTTCTTATTTCTTAATTGTTCAATTTGTAATGGAGTTATTCCTATTTCTTTTAAGATATCATCTGTATTTTCTCCTATTGAAGGAGCTGATTTTAATATCTTGCCCGGCGTTTTACTTAATCTTGGAAAGGCCTGGTGCATCAGAATGTTTCCAAACTCACTATTCTCATGTTCTAATAATATCTCTCTATCAACTACATAAGGATGATCAATTATTTCTGATATATCTAATACAGGTCCTACTGTAACTCCAGCTTCAGAAAATAATTTTAAAAGTTCATCTCTATTATATTTCTTCATAAATTTAGATATTACGTTGTCTAAGTGATCCTGATTATTTAACCTATCGCTATTTGATATAAATTTAGGATCATTTATTAATTCTTTTTCACCAATAGTAATAGCTAGCTTTTCCCACATTGACTGCATTGAGGCAGAGAGAGAGATATATTTATTATCTTTAGCTTTATATATGCCTCTTGGAGCCGCAACGCTGCTTCTATTTCCCATTCTATCTGGAACTTTTCCAGAAATTTTATAACTTGCCGCCCATGGCCCTATTATAGAAAAAAGAGGCTCAAATAAAGATAAGTCTATTACCTGACCTCCTAAATCATTTTTCTTAGATGCTAAAATTCCCATTAACACAGCTCCAAAACCAGTTAGACCCGCGATCATATCAGCTAATGCTGTTGGAGGAAGAAGTGGCATCTGACTTTTTTCGCCAGTCATAGTTGCAAATCCACTCATACCCTCAACTAAAGATCCAAAACCAGGAGCATTCTTATATAGACCTGTTTGACCCCATCCTGAAATCCTTAGAATTATAATTTTATTATTTAATTCAATTAATTTTTTGGGGCCAACGCCCCATTTTTCAAGAGTACCTGGAACAAAATTTTCTATAAGAACATCTGCAGTTTTTACTAACTCTTTAAGGAGGTTTAAACCTTCTTTTTCTTTAAGGTTTAAGGCGATACTTCTTTTATTTCTTGAATATACCGCCCACCAATGAGAAATACCATTAACTTTCCAATTTCTTAAATCATCTCCTTTACCAGGTCTTTCAATTTTAATTACATCAGCACCAAAATCTGCAAACATATGACTGACCATATTTCCAGCAGCTAAACGTGATAAATCTAAAACTTTTAAATTATCTAATGGCTGCAAAATAAATTCTCTCTAACTAAAATTAAATGTTTACTCTTCATCATTTTCTATTTTTATTTTCCTAAGTGATTTTAGAAGAAGATTTCTCTTTTTTGCTCTCTCCTGTAATTGATCTTCAGGAAGTATTTTTCTTCTTTCTATTTCTAACTTTTCTCCAGCTTCATCAGACCAATCTGGTATTTTAGTTTGAGTTTTAGCCATCTCTATATACATCGGCCCATAACGTGCCATATAGTCTCTGATGCCTCCAGGAGCATTTAGGTCTATTGTTTCAAATGGTCCCATAAAAGCCCATCTTAAACCCAAACCATCTCTAATTGTTGCATCAATTTCATCAGAACTAGCATATCCTTCTGAATACAATCTAAGAGATTCATTTAATAAAGCTCCTTGAAGCCTATTTAAAATAAATCCATCAATTTCTTTTTTAACATTCACACTTGAAGCACCAGATTGATCAAATATAGTTTTAGCTTTTTCTATTGTAATAGATGAAGTATTTGGACCTGGACATATTTCAACACATGGAATTAAATGCGGTGGATTTGCAGGGTGTGCAATTATACATCTATGCTGACCTTTTAAGTTTTGAGTTATGCTAGAGATAGGCATCGCCGAAGAAGAAGACGCAATTACTACATGGTCAGGAGCAAGTTGATCTAATTTTGCAAATAACTCCTGTTTAACTGATAAAATTTCTGGAGCGCTCTCTTGAATATAATCAACATTATGGCATAAATCCTCGATTGATACATTTATAGAAATTCTATTAAAACTATCTTCAATATTAATTTTTGGATCAATACTTTTAAGCTCTTCTAAAAAAAGCTTTACTCTTTCATTAAATGTATCAAAAACAACTGGTATAGTATCATATACAAAAACATTAAAACCACTCTTAGAGAAAATTGCCGCCCAACTAGCACCTATTAGACCACCACCAATAACGCCAATATTTTTCATAATGTTTTCCTCTTAATTAAATTAGATATATCAATAATCTATTATTATAGTTTAAGTAGAGAAGTAATTTAAATTGTTTTTCAAATATTTTAAACAAATATGCTATAAATATCTTTTTAATGTATAATTCGTAAGGATATATGATGGGTCAATTAATTGATGGATTGTGGGTAAAAGGCTCAGTCTCAAATAACGATAAAAGCGGCTCATTCAAAAGATCTGAAAGCGTGTTTAGAAATAATATCAGCTTAGATGAAAAAATATATATTCCAGAAACTGGACGATATCATTTGTACGTAAGCTATGCATGTCCTTGGGCTCATAGAACTCTTATATTCAGAAAACTGAAACAATTGGAACAACACATAACTGTTGATTATGTTGATCCAGATATGCTTGATATGGGCTGGTCTTTCAATAAGAATTTTCCTGGGACAACTGGAGATAGTCTTCATAAAAAAAAATACATCCATGAAATTTATCAATTATCTGACAAACATGTCTCAACTAAAGCAACAGTTCCTATTTTATGGGATAAAAAAACTAATACAATTGTAAGCAATGAATCCTCAGAAATAATTAGAATTTTTAACAAAGCTTTTAATCAAATTACAAATAATCATGTTGATTATTATCCAGATATATTAAAAAATGAGATAGATGAAATTAATGACTTTGTTTATAATGATATTAATAATGGGGTATATAAAACTGGTTTTTCTAAAACTCAATTATCATATGAAAATGCTGCTAATAAATTATTTTCTTCACTTAATATTATTGAAAAAAAATTAGAAGATAGCCTCTATTTAGTTGGTAATTCAATTACGGAAGCAGATATTAGATTATTACCAACTTTACTGAGATTTGATTGTGTTTATTATCTTCATTTTAAATGTAATTTAAAAAAAATAAGTGAATATAAAAATATAAACAATTATATGAAAACACTATTTGAAAATAATGCGATTAAATCTACAACTAATTTTGATCATATTAAAAGACACTATTATTACTCTCATGAACATATTAATCCATATAGAATTATACCTATCGGTCCACAACATTTAATATAGATAAAAAATTCTATTGCATAAAACTATTTTTGTTTAGCATAATCAGAGCAAGCCTTACCAAATTCTTCAAACAAACATCTATTAAGTAGATTATTTTCAGGTTCATATTCAGCATGCCATTGAACTCCAACAGCAAAAGACGGATGCTTTGAAATACTAATAGCTTCAATGATACCATCATCAGAATTTGCTTCAACTTTTAAATCTTTCGATAAAAAATCTATTGCTTGTCCATGCAAAGAATTGACTAAGCAGCTTTTTTCTCCAATAAGTTTAGAAAAATAACCATCATCTATAAAATCAATTCGATGCCTTAAAGTAAAAATATCTTTTACCGTTACATCTTCATTTCTTGGCATTCGGTGATCATTTTTATCAGGCAAAAGATGAACTCTATAATGAAGGCTACCTCCATATGCAACGTTCATTTCTTGAATTCCTCTACATATTCCAAAAATTGGTATACCTAAATCAACACATTTTGGTATCATTTCAAGAACAATTTTATCTCTTCCAGGGTCGATAGGTTCATCATCTGGGAAAGGGTTTCCTCCAAAATGATGAGGTTCTACGTTAGCTCTTCCTCCTGTTAAAACTAATCCATCAATTTTTGTTAACAAATTGTCTAAATCTTTTTCTTTGATATTAGAAGGAATTAAAACTGGTATTACATTAGCAAATTTAGATACAGAATTTACATATCTCAGGCCTGTTGAATGAGAAACTTGCCTACCATTGAAATTAGTTAGCTCATTAGTAGAAATTCCAATTAAAGGTTTTACATCAGACATATTAAAAAAGTACTCATCTTATTTTTATTAAATTATTTTTACTCACATCCAAGCTGGTTTGCTAAATCATTAAAATCATTTGAAATAAAATCCCAGTTTCTATTAACTTTATAATCATTCACTTCAGCTATATCAAATAACTTTTCTTTACCAAACTCATGTGGCCTATCAACATAAGCTGTTTTCATTCCTTGCTTACTTGCAGCTAACAAATCATCATCATGAGCGGCAACCATTAAACATTCTGAAGGATCTAAAGTAAGAGCTTTGCAAGCTTTTAAATATGCCTGTGGATGAGGCTTATAATATTGAAGAACTTCTGCTCCTAAAATAACATCCCAATTTAAATCAGAATGTTTTGCCATATTAACCATCAAGGCAATATTACCATTTGATTGAGTTGCTATAATAAATTTATTTTTTAGTCTTTTTAAACCAGCACTACTATCTGGCCAACCAGGAAGTCTGTGCCAAGCTGTAACTAAAAAATCTTCATCATCTTCTGAAAGATTATTTAAATTAAACTTTGGAGCAATTTTTTTTAAATTTTCTCTATGGAGTATATCTAATATAGTAAATTCACGTCTTCCTTTTCTAATTTCTTCCATTGCTGGCTGATATTCTTTTCTCCATGCATCTGCAAATTCTAATGCATTAATTTGAACATCATTTTTTTTTGCAATTATTTCAGTAGCATTTGCTATTCCAGATCGCCAGTCAACGACTGTACCAAACACATCGAAAAGAAGAGCTTTGACTTTTAACATTTTACTTAACCTCATTTAATATGATAAACTATATATAGTTTACCTATTCTAATAATTTTTTTCCTTTTTAAAATATTTAAATTAAATTAAGCTTAATTAATTATCATGTTAAAAGAATTGACTATTAATAAATGATCAAAAAATTAAACATTTCGTCAATAATGTCTCCTGGTATTTCTGCTGTTTTATTTATGATTTTATCTGGTTTTTTTGCATCATCAATGCATTGCTTAATTCGTTTTGCAACAGAAGATACTCATCCATTTGAGGTTGCATTTTTTAGAACAGTATTTGTTCTTCTTATTTTTTTACCTGTTGTTTTGAAAAATGGCTTCAAAGTACTTAAGCCTGTAAATGTTAAATTACAATCTTTTCGAGCTATTATAGGCAGTGTTGCTATGTGTTGTATGTTCTACGGGTTAAGCATCACGGAATTAGCAAAAGCAACAGCACTAATGTTTACTGTACCAATTTTTGCAACAATATTAGCTATAATATTTTTAAAAGAAATTGTTGGAATAAGAAGATGGACAGCAATGCTTGTTGGCTTTTTGGGTGCAGTTATTGTGCTTAGACCTGATATAGAACTTGGGTTTGGCCCTATATTAATTTTATGTGGTTCAGTAATGTGGTCTGGATCTGTTTTGATGGCAAAGAAATTAACTTTGACTGACAACACGTTAACTATTACTTTTTGGCAAGCAGCTGGCCTTATACCTGTAACTTTTATTCTTGCTACTCAAGTTTGGCAATGGCCAAGTCTAAGCCAATTATTTATGTTTTTACTAATAGCAATTGCTGGAACATTAACTCATTGGTTTTTAAATGAAGCACTCAAAAGAGCAGAAATATCAGCTTTACTCCCATTAGATTATTTACGATTAATATGGTCTGTTTCATTAGGTTATATATTTTTTAGTGAAATGCCCCCAGCAGGTCTTTGGCTGGGAGCCGCTTTAATTTTAGGAGCCTCAACTTATATTGGCATCAGACAATCAATGAAGAAAAAAGCTGAATTAAATACAAATAGTAATATTAGTATTTAACTTTTATCTTCCACCTGAAACAGGAACTATAGATCCTGAGACATAACTGGATTCTTTTCCTAATAACCACATGACAGTTTGAGCAACCTCTTCAGCGCCACCTATCCTTCCTAATGGAACAGAAGGCATTAATCTATCAACTCTTGAAGCATCTCCAGCTTTAGCATGAATTTCAGTATCAATAAGTCCTGGTGCAACTGCATTAACTCTGATTCCATGTTTACCAAGCTCCTTGGCCATTCCATAAGTTAAAGAGTGAATGGCTCCTTTAGACATTGCATAATGAATAAACTCACCAGCACCTCCTATATCCGCTGCAATAGAAGACATATTGACTATTACACCATACTTTTGTTTTATCATTATTTTAGCTGATTCTTGGGCAACATAAAATGCTCCCATTACGTTTGTATCTATTAATAGCTTTAAATCTTTTGGATCTAAATCTTGTATAGGAGATATAGGGCCAGTCATCCCAGCATTATTAAAAACACCATCAAGGGTTTTTGCTTTTTCAATAAAAGTATTAAACATTGCTTTAACTGCGACATGATCTGCAACATCACATTGTAAAATAATACCATCTCCGCCAGCAGATTTTACTTCTTCCAAACAACTCTCTGCTGCTGATAAATTTGTATTATAGTTTATACCAACAAATGCTTTAGTTTTAGCCGCTTCTATTGCAGTAGCTCTTCCAATACCCTGACTAGCTCCAGTAATTAAAATAGTTTTCATTATTTCCTCCTTTAAAAAAGTTATTTGATTTTATAAGTTCTTAAATTTATTTCTATAGATATCAATTATTTCAGGATTAACAGCTCTAGCTGGATCTTTACCATCAAAAAGATCTAAAAGTTGAGTAGCAACAAATTCAGACATTTTTGCACGACTATCTGTGGTAACGCCAGCCGTATGAGGGCTTGCAATTACATTATCTAATTTAAGTAATTTATGCGAAGAAGAAGGAGGTTCATAACCCCAAACATCTAAACCTGCTCCAGCTATGTGGTCGTTATTTATAAAGTCATACAAGTCATCTTCATTATGAATTGAGCCTCTTGCCGTTGTGACAAAAAAACTACCTTTCTTCATTTTTTGAAACCAGTCTTTATTAATCATATTATTTGTTTCTTTGTTAAGCGGTACATGAACAGAAATTACATCGCTTTTAATTAACAATTCATCAAGATCAACTTGCTTTGCATTTTTACTATTAAAAGTATCCTTCGCTATATACGGATCATAGGCTAATATTTCACAGTTAAAAGCTAATTTACATATTTCTGCTACTCTACTTCCTGTATTACCTAAACCAACTATGCCAACAGTTTTATTTAAAAGATCTCTTCCTATTAAATCAGTTCTACTTCCATTCCATCCCCTTCTAAGAGCAATATCTGCTTCATTAATTCTTTTAAATAAGTTCAAAATCATTGCAACAGCATGTTCTGCAACTCCTTCAGCATTTCCTCCAGTTTGGTTTACAACCAATACACCCGCATCCGTACATGCTGGCACATCAATCGTGTCATAACCAGCTCCTGAAGATGATACAATAAGCAGATTTGGAACCTTGCTTAAGAAACGTTTATCAACTTGCAAATATTCTGGAACTTCATCTCTAGCCGCTCCAACTTGATAAGCATCAGCATTTTTAAGAATTGAAAAACATTTTTCTTCACTGTCAGAGCTACTTATTTTAATAATTTCTACCTTAGACTGAGAATATAATATATCTAAGCCATTTTGAGCAGGCAAGTTATCTAAAAAAACTATTTTAGGCATGATTTCCTCTATTTAAATATGATTTAATAATTAACATGATATGTATTTTTATAAATGTTGCAAAGCAAATGAATAAAGATTGTGATTTAGCATTTAGAATTATTTAATTAACCAAAATTATCTATTTGCTCTCTATATTTTTGCTCTTCTTGTTGATGGTTTTTTAAATCATCATTTGAATTAATCTGGTCATTGATAATTCTACTAATAGTTGGAAAATCTTTTGCAGCTAAATAAGAACTAGGATCCCAAAGCGATGACCTCATAATAGCTTTTGCACAATGCATATAAATCTCTTTAATATTTATTAAAATACAGCTCTTGGGCACATTGTTTTTAATTTTAAATTCGCTGCATAAATCTATGTCATCTTCAATATATCCATTACCATTAATTCTAAGTACTTCATTAATCCCTGGAATAAAAAACAACAGTCCAACAGTAGAATTCGCTATAATATTTTGAAGTGTATCTAATCTATTATTTCCTGATCTATCAGGAATTATAATTGTTCTATTATCTTTTATTTTAACAAACCCTTTTCCGTCTCCTCTAGGTGAAGCATCAGCAATACCATCAGCGCCTATGGATGAAATAACAACAAAAGGCGATAGTTTTAAAAATTCTTTACTATGTTGCTCTAATTCATTTATTACTTTGATAGCAGCTCTGCCTTTAGGATATTCATAAAGTTTTCTTAATTGTTCTTCATCTTTAATGATTCCCATTTTTACGAAATCCTTTTTTTAAATTTAATTTTAAAGTAAACTTTATAATAATTTATAATAAAAGAAAAAAATAATATTTATTTTTATAAAGGGGCAAACATGATTAATAGAATTTTAATACCTGATATTCTTCAACCAGTAAGTCATTACTGTCATGCTGTTGAAGCTAATGGTATTATTTGGATTTCAGGTCTAGTAGGAATGAATTTTGATGGTACTATTCCAAATAATACAAAAGAACAATTTGATATAGCCATGAGAGATTTCAACACATGCCTTGAAGCTGCTGGAGGATCTTATTCAGACGTTGTTAAGGTCAGAGTTTTTCTAACAAATATAGCTGATAGAACTCTTATTAATCCAAAAAGAATAGATTATTTTGGAGAACATAAGCCTGCATCAACTTTACTAGAAGTTTCAGCTTTAGTGGACCCTAGGATGACTGTTGAAATTGAAGCAGAAGCTGTAATTCAAAACTTGTAATTAACAATAATTAAGGAATTCAAATGAATTTAATAAAATTAAGTGCTGTAGAAGCCTTAAACATGATGGAAAAAGGTGAGTTAACTTCTGAAAAATATGTTCAAGCTTTTTTAGATCATATAAAATTACGTGAATCTGAAGTTGGGGCTTGGATTTTTATAGATCCTGAATTAGCCATTCATCAAGCTAAACTTGCAGATAAAAGGCGCCACAATAAACAAGGGGGTATGTTAAATGGTATTCCTGTTGGTATTAAAGATATAATTGATACCAAGGATATGCCAACTGAAAATGGCTCATTAATATGTAAAAACAGAAAGCCTACTGAAGACGCTCATCTTGTAAAGTTACTTAGAAACGCAGGCGCAGTTATAATGGGAAAATGCGTTACTACAGAATTTGCTTTATCTGCCCCAGGAAAAACAAAAAATCCTAAAAATCTAGAATGTACGCCAGGCGGATCTTCTTCAGGTTCTGCTGCTGCTGTATCCGATAATATGATACCCTTAGCTATTGGTTCTCAGACTGGAGGATCAATTTTGAGACCTGCTTCATTTACAGGTATTTTTGGTCTCAAACCTACTTTTGGAACCGTATCAAGAGCTGGAATGTCAGCAATTTCTCAACGGTTAGATCATCCTGGTATTTACGCTAACACTCCAGATGATATCAAATTAGTTGCGTCAGTTATTTTATCCTACCACGAAAACGATCTAGATATGGATAGTAGTTATGTTTTTAAAAATGAACCCACAACAAATTCATCACCAAAGTTTGCTTTTGTCAAAGGCCCAGTGTGGAATTTTGGTGAGCAAGATATGCAGCAACAAATAAAAAAATTTGTAGCTCAATTTCCTATGGATATAGAAACAATAGAACTTGGCGACAGTTTTTCTGAGGCAGCAAAATGTCATGAAATAATTATGAATGGCTCTATTTCAAACTCTTTATCTCCTTACTACAATGAAGACAAATCAAAGCTTCATCCTTTTACGGTTAACAGAATAGAAGCTGGCTTACCAGTGACTGCAAAAGAGTATATTGATGCCATTGAAAAAGCTAAAAAAATGCAACAAATTTTAAAATCTATCTTTACAAAATTTGATGCTATTGTTACTCCAGCTGCTACTGGACAAGCACCCAGAGATTTAATGAATACTGGAAATGCAATTTTCAATGGTTACTGGACTATGATGGGAGTTCCTGCAATTAGTCTGCCTGTTTTAAAAGGTAAAGACGGATTACCAATAGGTATACAAATTATTACGTCTTGGTATGAAGACGCTAAATTGTTAGATATTTCTAATTTAATAATGGAAAAAATGTAAAAAAAAACTTGCTGAAATTTACTTTCAGCAAGTTTTAAATTAACTAATAATTTAAAGTTTTATAGCATTCCCATTTTCTTCATGAAAGCTAACTGTGAATTCAAAGCTTCTCTAGCTAAAGGACTTTTCTTTGCAAAATTTTCCCATGCGCCTACAGAAATTTTTCTGAATTTATCACGTTCTTCCTGAGCCCAATCTACAACAGTAATTTTACCGCCAGCTTTATCTTTTGCTACTTGCTCTCTATCTTCAACATCAGCAGCTCTTCTCATTTCTGTGTAAGCAGCTATATACCAAACTTCTAATGCAGTTTGATGATCTTTTGACATTTTATTCCATAATTTTTTATTCATTATGAATTGAAGATTTGCCATTGAGTGAATACCAGGATAAATCGGAAATTTTGCAATTTTATGCATACCTGAATTAGTGTTGTTTATGTAAGCAGAAGCATCTGCAGCATCAACTATACCTTTTTCTAAAGAGGTATAAACCTCAGAAAATGGCAAAGCAGAAGGAGCTGCTCCAACTAATCTAAAAACTTCAGCTGCCAAACCTTCAGGAGATCTAATTTTTACACCTTTTAAACCTGCAACAGTTGTTATTTTATTTTTAGATACTAAAGCTTCTTTTGAATAAGGGCTACATCCTATAACGTGGATTTTACCTGCAGTTGCCTTTGTTCCATCATATATTTTTTGTAGCATTTCTCTTCCGCCACCAGTCATACAATAAGCTTGTAATTGCTCAGGAGTATCCCATCCCGCAATTAAATCACCTATAACAGCAAAAGCAGGATCTCTTCCGGAAAAATAAGAAATAGCATTTAAATCACCATTCAATATTCCACTAGCAACAGCATCAATACTCTCTTTGTATGGAACAACAGCTCCAGTAGGCAAAACTTTAATATCTAAAGCTCCACCAGTCATAGCTTTTAATTTAGGAGCGTACTGTTCGGTCATAAATTTATGAGCCCAGTCTCCTGACTTTGAACTTGCTTGAACTTTAATAGTTTTAGCATTTACATTTGAGACCATAATTGATGCAGCAACTGCAACACTTAAAATCCCTGTTATTTTCATTTTCATTACTTCCTCCTAGAAATATTCTGATTTAAACTCAAGAAAAACCATCTGCAATAGCAAACATAAGTACTAGTATAGTTGTAGCTAATACAAATCCACTTATCCAACCCCAAGGGCCGTAGTGTTTTACGTGATCGTTTCTACCTTCTGATGCCATAAGTTCCTCCCTGTTGTCACACCATGAAAAAAAAAAACAAACAATTCAACTAATTTTATTTATTTATTTATTTATTTTAATTTAAAAAGAAAAAAATTTTTTTAATGGACTGAATATTTAATTAATCTAAGTTATAATTAACACGTTCAAATTATGGGGCCAAAAATGAATTCTAATGAAATAATAGATAGTGATAATTTTCCACCTACAAAAGACAATTTAAATTTCGTAGATCATATAAGTAAACTTATGGGACTCGCTGTTTCTCAACTTTATTTGTTTGCAGCCTTGTTAACTTGCTATGAGGTTGTATCTAGATATTTATTCCATTCGCCAACACAATGGGTATTTGAAACTGTTATGGTTTTGTGTGCAAGCGCCTGGATGCTATCGGCAGGATATATAACACTTCATAAACGTCACATTGGTATTACAGTAATATATATTATGTTAAGTAAAGCAAAACAATGGTATTTAGATTTGTTTGCTTATGTTATTGGGGTAATTGCATTATGGTACTTTATTGATGCGACAATTGTTAGAGCGATAGAAGCTGTAATGGCTGTTGAAAGAGCTGGCAGCGCATGGAATTCTCCTCAACCTCTGATTTTAAAAACAATGCTTGTTTCAGGAGCTACACTTTATTTAGCTCAATTATTAGTAAACCTATATAGACATTTTAAATCACAAATTGGTAAAAATATTATTACTGCAATTGCAGGATTAATTATTCTGAGAATTGTTTTAGTGTTTATTGAACATGCTTTTGAAGCAACAGGTATTGTTGCAACAATAAATGGTTTTTATAGTTCAGTTGGATATTATCTTGAGCCAAACTTGTATGTTGATATGGATGACATATCCATTGGAGCTGCTAGTTTTATTATTGTAGCTGCTATGGTTTTATTAATGATGACAGGCATGCCTTTAGGCGTTGTTACTTTATTTGTTTCTATATTCAGTGCTCTTTTTTATTATGGTTATCCTGGGATGCTACTAGTGTCTACAAATGCTTATGGCCTTCTAGAAAAGTACCCATTAGTAGCTGTTCCATTGTTCGTATTAATGGCTTCAATTCTTGAAAAAGCAGGGGTTGCAGAAGACCTTTTTGATGCCATGCAAATATTTGCAGGTAAGCTTAGAGGCGGCGTTGCTATTCAAACCATTGTTGTAGCTGTTATTTTAGCTGCCATGTCTGGAGTAATGGGCGGAGAAATAGTAATGTTAGGACTAGTTGCTTTACCACAAATGTTAAGGTTGGGGTACGATAAAAAGTTAGCTATAGGTGTTGTCTGTGCATCCGGAGCTTTGGCAACATTAATACCTCCTAGCATTATAATGATAGTATATGGTCTTTCAGCAAATGTTGCTATTGGAGACTTATTTATGGCTGGAGCAGTTCCCGGGTTAATGTTGGCATGCTTTTATGCAATATACACATTAGTTAGATGTACTTTTAACCACTCTTTAGCTCCAACTGCAGAGGAAGTTGCAGAACGTCGTGGATCAGCAATAAAACTTACCAAGGAAAAAAAATCTGCTGTGTTAATGTGTTGTTTTTTAATTTTTTGTGTGATGGGATCTATTTATGGAGGAATAGCATCTGTTACAGAAGCAGCTTCAGTAGGAGTTGTTGGAGCAATCATTGTGGCTTTTGTTAGAAACTCTTTTAGTTGGAATCTTCTTCAACAAGCTTTGGCTGGCACGATGTCAACTGTGGGTACAATCGTTTGGTTAATACTTGGAGCAGTCGCTTTTGTAGGTATATATAATCTAATTGGTGGTGCAGATTTCATGCGATCATTATTTGAAAATCTTGGCTTACCTGCACTTGGCGTGGTTGCTGTGATGATGCTTATATTAGTTATATTAGGAACTTTTATGGAATGGATTGCGATTGCTTTTATCACTGTGCCAGTCTTTGCCCCAGTTGTAGTTGGAATGGCTCCTGAACTTGGTCTTGAGCCAGAATGGGCCGCTGTATGGTTTGGAGTGTTATTTGTAATGAATATTCAAATATACTTTCTATCACCTCCATTTGGACCAGCATGTTTCTGGCTAAAATCAGTTGCTCCACCTGAGATAACTTTACAAGAAATATTTGCAGCTGTTATTCCTTTTATTGGATTACAAATAATAGGTATGATGCTTGTTCTCTTTATCCCAGATATAGCACTTTGGTTTCCCAAATTTTTAAATGGATAGCTAAGATATTTAAATGGTTAAAAATGGATAAATTTGTTTCCATCCATCTAAGGTCATAGTAGCTGATAAATAAATCAGAAAAACTAGACCTAAATAAGATAGCCATTTAAATTTTGTTAACAACTTAACAATGGCAGTCGCAAAGACTGCCATTAACAATATTGAAAAACCAATTCCAAACATTAGTAAAAAAGTGTTATCTCTGGCGATAGCTGTTACAGCTAAAACGTTATCTAATGACATAGAAACATCTGCAATTATAATCGTAATCAAAGCTGCTTTAATTCCTTTGTCAGAAACAGATTCTTTAACGTCATCCTTTTCATTGTCTGTTGATGAAAATGCTTGAATATCTTGGTAAAATTTCCAACATACCCAAAACAAAATCAATCCACCTAATAATAACAATCCAGGAACGCTGATTAAATAAGATGCAATTAAAGCAAACAATATTCTTAGAATTGCCGCAACCATTAACCCGATAAAAATAACTTTTTTTCTACTTGCTTCAGGAACTGCCGCTGCGGCCATACCTATTATAAGTGCGTTATCACCAGACAAAACAATGTCTGCTATTAAAATCTGTGAAACGTCTATAATCGAATCTAGCAATTCAAACCTCCTGAAAATAATTTGCCTAACTAACATTGTTTATATTAATTTTCAATAAGTTGATTTTTATAAAAGAAAATATTAGATTAAATTAATATATTTTTTAAAGAATTGATTAGTCTTCTAATTGATTTTAGAGGAGCTAATAATGAAAAAAGATTTTGATTATATTGTTGTTGGAGCAGGATCAGCTGGCTGTGCTGTTGCAAATAGATTGTCTAAGAATCCAGAAAATAAAGTTTTATTAATCGAAGCTGGCAGAGCTTCACACCCAGTAACAAGGCTTCCTGCAAGTTTTGCTCTCTTAATAGATAACCCATTGGCAAACTGGAGATACAGATCTGAGCCTGAAGAGAGCACGGGAAACAGAGCCATCCCAATACCAAGAGGTAAATTACTAGGAGGATCAAGCGCTATAAATGGTTTGGTATATGTAAGAGGTAACAAATTAGATTATGACACATGGGCTCAAATGGGCAACACTGGATGGTCATATGATGATGTTTTGCCTTTTTTTAAAAAAATGGAGAATTACCAAGGTGAATTAACAGAAGTAAGAGGAGGAGATGGTCCTCTTAAAATCTCTGAAGTAACTGATAGAAACCCAATCTATGATGGTTTGTTTAAATCTGCTGAAGCAAATAATATCCCCGTCAATAAAGATTATAACGGTGATGATCAAGAAGGGATGAGCTACACACAAACAACAATTTATAAAGGTGAAAGAATGAGTGCTAA
>Ga0115005_10000520_pt1 | contig 29778 bp, 32 predicted proteins | sample ArcOceMetagenome_FD_87163 | JGI IMG/M metagenome (GOLD analysis project Ga0115005, IMG submission 87163) | Marine eukaryotic phytoplankton communities from Arctic Ocean - Arctic Ocean - Greenland ARC118M Metagenome | ecosystem: Environmental > Aquatic > Marine > Oceanic | place: Arctic Ocean...
TAGCCATCATCGCCTGTATTAGAAAGATGATTGTGATATTAAATTCGATGCTAAGAGACGGTGTAATGTGGGAAGCGCCAAAAGTTAATAATTAACTATTGACGCCATAGTCTCTTGTTAGGTTGCTATTTGCGATGAAACTCAACAACTTTATCTTTTTGTGCGCTGTAATACAGAACACCATTTTTATATGACTCATCAACTACCATAGTGTTTTTACGATAAGTGGAAGTGTGCATAATATAAAAGTGGTATAAGCCAGTTTTAACATCCAGCCCATTTGCGGCAAGGTAATATTTGTTTAAGTTTTCTTTTTTATCTTTCAAATATTCTTTAGCCGCTTCAAATGCCTTACTTTCCAACTCTGTTTTTGGCTCAAATGACCAAAAAGCAATCATACCATCAGGAATTGGAACGATTATTGTTTCAGCTTTAACAGCAACTGACAATAAAATCAGAAGTATGATGACATGTCTCATTGGCAACCTAACTTTTAAATAAGGGGCGCAGGCATGTGGGGCATAATGGCGAAGCCGCCCCGCGTGTATGCGTCCCAGCGAACGAAGTGAGTGACTTAATTTTTTTGTTAGCTCGCTTGCTGATTAATCCCACCATAGTAGCAACTTATTGTTTATAACATCACTTTCTGGATTAAAGGCCATGCCTTGGTTAGAAGCTTCTTGATTTGCAATATTGAATATTGCCTCCCTTTCGCTCTGGGTACTAGGTAAAGATATTTCCAAAGCGTCTGCGTAAGGTCCACCTTCTTGTTGGATTCGGTTGTTACTGTCATAGATTGCACGCTTGGGAATAGTCACTTTAACTGCCCCAATGCTATAAAGGTTTTCTACAAAACTAATAGCGTCCTGAGTACTAGCAAATCTATTACCTGCAAGAGCGTGCTTGTTGTTATTTGATATGAGCCATTCCCGAGCCTCGGGTGACTTTGGATAGATGAAATAAGCTATCGCTGCCAGAACGAAAACGAGTAAAAAAATTTTAAACACTTCAACATTCCTTTGAGAGCTAACGCCCGCATTTGCGGCTGGTTTGGAGCGCAGCGGAAAACCAGTCCGACAACATGCGCTTGTTAGATGCTTTACTCGCAGGACTTCGGGATGCCATCTTTCTTACCTTGCTCCAGTATTGGCCAAACATTTACAAATGGAGAGTCTTTATAGCCATTTACCCAATACAGATACTCCCCGTTAATATAAGATCGCCTACTCGTGACGTATATCGGGCAACCGGGCCGAAACGGGAGATTCGCCGATAAATTAGCCTCAACAAATGAACCGTTAGCTAACTCTATTTTTACTTCACGGTTTGAGGAGCTTATGAACTCCAAGTTCTGCGCAAGCATTCTACCGTCGTAACTTACTGAAGCCCCCAAATAGTAGACGTAAACACAAGCAAAGGTTACAAGGCCAAGACCTACAAACCCAACTACTTCACGCCATGACGATCTACGTACCAGACCGCTTTCGCGGATAGATAAAAACCAAAATGTTATACCACCGGCTGCCCCTATAACACAGAATACAACCATATTTCTGAGGCCGTATATTTCTAGATGTGTATTTGCTCCGCCAGAATAAAACCAGCCAAATGGTAAGGCACAGAGAACTCCACCTAAGACGAAATAATGCCAGCTCAGACAATTGAGCTTGCGCAGGATAAATAGTAATGGAGCCCCAACAATAAGAGCACCAACATATGCAGCCGGCACTCCTATCATTAAAATTATGAAGAAGTAAGCTCCCGCCGTTAAGGAGAAAAGAAACACTGGGATTAATGGTGCAACCAAAAACCCAATAAGCGTACGATTCATTTTATATGGCTCGATGGCTGGTTCCTCATGGTCATCTAACATGTTTATAGCGAGCTAATCGCGCGTATTTCTACCATAGCATAGCTCGTTTTCTTATTGGTTTATTTTTAACAAACTTGCCAACTAATTGCCAGTGTTATTAAAATTCATCCGTGCTCGCTTTTCTTCTCCGTATAAAACGAGCGACTGGTTCGTTTTCTTGACTATGCGAGCGACTGAGCTGTAACTGTATATAAATACAGCACCAATTCGATGGATTGAAAATGAAAACTCGCTCTGCGTATTTAAATTACATTGCGGACTATATGCTCACTCGACAATATTCATTAAGAACTATTAATGCTTATTTGAGTTGGATCGCAAATTTTATTCACTTTCACAACAAACGCCACCCAAGCTCAATGGGAGATTCAGAAGTCGAAGCGTTTTTAGACCATATTGTATTAAAGCGTAACATGTCAGCTAAAACACAATGTGCAGCTTTAAATGCGTTAGCTTTTTTATATAAACATATTGTCAAAAATGAACTTTCGTTAAACTTGAACTTTGCTCGAAGTAAACGACAACCCAAATTACCTGTTGTAATGACACCCGATGAGGTCAAACAATTGATGATTCATCTATCTAAGCGATATTACTTAATCGTGGGGTTGATGTATGGTAACGGCCTGCGAGTGATGGAAGCTGTGCAACTGCGAGTAAAAGACATTGATTTTGATTATAAATGTATTCAAATCTGGAACGGGAAAGGCAATAAGCATCGTATTGTTACACTTGCAACTGAGTTACTCCCGTTACTTAGAAATCAAATAATGCAAGTTGAAGAATATTTGCAATTAGATTTACAAAACGAACAATATGCAGGCGTATGGATGCCAAACGCTTTAGCTCGTAAGTATCCGTCAGCTAACAAATCACTCGCGTGGCAATACTTATTTCCTTCCTATAAATTAAGTAGTGATCCAGAATACGGCGTCATCACTTCCATCCTACATGTGTTAGGAAAGCGGTTAAAAAGGCATTAAAGCAAACCAATATTACAAAGATTGTGACGCCTCATACCTTTCGTCATTCTTTTGCAACACACTTATTACAAAGTGGAGCAGATATAAGAACGGTGCAAGCTCAGTTAGGTCATACAGATGTTAAAACCACGCAGATTTACACTCATGTTTTACAGCAAGGGGCAAACGGGGTTGTTAGCCCATTAAGCAAGATTTTCTAGCGTAAAACCCGCCATGAGGCAAACAAATGGACAAAACACATATTTTCCAGTAGTAAGAATGTAAATCCATCAAAACCACAATATGCATAAAAACATATCACAAAGTATTTCAATATAGCCATTTAGAATACTGAAACAATATTTGGAGGATATCTATAAAACTTTTTTATATACCTCTTTTTGTTGCCGCGTACTTTTTCGTGCGTCATAATCTAACGCTTATTTATTAGCGGACTTTTTATGAACTGGCTTGCGCAATTACCGACTCAACGAACACCTTGGCTTTTATTCACTGCGATTGTTTTTATGCTAGAAGTAACCGCATTGTTTTTTCAATATAAAATGGGGTTAGCGCCCTGCATTATGTGTATTTATCAACGTACCGCGGTGTTAGGATTACTTGGCGCGGGTATTGTTGGGTCAATTAATCCACAAAGTAAAATAATGCGTATAGTTGCTTACATTACTTGGGGTGCATCGAGCATTTGGGGGTATTTAATTGCCCGTGAGCACATAGATATGCAAACAACAACAGATCCGTTTGCGTTTAGCTGCGAGTTTGAGCCTAACTTTCCATCGTTTATGCCGCTGCATGAATGGATACCGAGCTTTTTTGAAGCCACTGGCGATTGCGGTAACATAGATTGGGAGTTTTTATCGCTCAGTATGCCGGCTTGGATGGAAATTATTTTTGGGCTATTCGCTCTAACATTTTTTATTGTATTAGGTAGTCGCTTAATACTAAAAAGAACGGTTTAATAATTATGTTTACCTTTTTTTCTAGTCAACTTAAACAGTTGCAACATTTAAAAATACGCGAGAGACAGCTTGTTATAGCACGGTCTTTATCAATGCTGTCACCTACCGACCGTGTATTACTGCGTATTATCAAAATATTGCTATTAAGCCCGTTGTTTTTAATATTTACACTTTTTGAAGGTTGGATAATCATTCCCTTTTTAATACTCGGTGGGCTTTTTTATCCGTTATTAACCGCTCCGGTCGATATAAATTTTGCCAGAAAAAACTTAGACGAAGCACTACAACAACATGAAAAGGGCGCTTAGCGCCCTTTTGCTAAAGTTTAACTTTTCCTTCTAACTTAGCCATTACTTTTTTGCCAATCCCCTTCACTTTGGCCAAGTCCTCAAGGCTTGTAAATGAACCATTTTCATCTCGGTAATTTACTATTGCTTGTGCTTTCTTTTTACCAATTCCAGGAAGTTTAGCCAACATTTTTGCATCTGCATCATTAATACTTACCGCTTCGATGGGAGCCATAGATTTGCTCACTTCAGGTAATTGCGCGTAAGAGGTAGTAATGGGTAGGATACTTAGCAAACTTGCTATAAGTAAAAGTTTAAATATTTTCATTTATTCGTCCTTATTGTCCATTTTAGAACATATTTATTTTAATTATTAGGGAAGACCATAAATGACAAACGCGAGGCTAGCCACTTTGGAAGTACCTAAATGCATTATCACTTTTATCCGAAATCCTTAAAATGCAGCTGGTACAACCAAGTGATATATTAAATAAAGTTAAGTTACCGTTTTTTGTCAAATTTAAGACACTTAAAAATTACAACTCTGCGCTTGCATATTTACTTGTAAACCTTTACTGTATATAAAAACAGTAATCTTATGGTTTTTTATAAACCACAGTGCCAAGCAAGTTTGCAGGAGAAATCATGGCTGTTGTTGTTAAATATGTTGTAGAACGAAACGGAGTCGAGCGTATGACGTTTACTACTAAGAAAGAAGCTGATGCCTATGACAAAATGCTAGACATAGCAGAATCACTTGAGCTGATGCTAGAAAAAGTAGACGTGCCATTGAGTGAGCAACAAATAGAATCGCTTGCGTTAGAAATAGCAAAAAGTAAAGACGACTTTATGTCGGTACTTAAAGGTGCCAAAGAGCCTACTACTAAAGCGGCAAGTAAAAATAAAAAATCAGATAACGTTGCATCTATTGACGATAACAACGCTAAACAAGCAAGCTAAACATTTTGCAAATAAAAAGGGAGCAACTTAGTTGCTCCCTTTTTTATAGCTTTTATAAAAACGAATATTAATTAAAGCTCTTTTTCAACTTCATCAAATAACGTTGTTATATCTGAGTTAGGCTCATTGGTTGCTAAACTTACAACTACAATAGCAATACTTGCAAGTATAAAGCCTGGGACAATTTCGTACATTACGCTACTTAAACTTTCACCGTTGATTGTGAATGGGCCGTAAATCCATAGTAAAACAGTAACTGCACCCACAACCATACCTGAAAGCGCACCCGCAAAGTTCATACGTTTCCAGTAAAGGCTAAACAATACAAGCGGGCCAAATGCAGCACCAAAGCCAGCCCATGCATTACTCACTAAGTCTAAAATAGAACTGTCTCTATCGTATGCGAGGTAAATAGCAAGTATTGCAACAATAGACACACTAATGCGCCCTACTAGTACAAGCTCTGCGTCACTGGCTTCTTTACGTAAAAATGTTTTGTAAAAATCTTCAGTTAGTGAGCTTGAGCTTACTAATAGCTGAGATGAAATTGTACTCATTATTGCAGCTAATATTGCTGCAAGTAAAAAGCCAGCAATAAGTGGATGAAACAACAGCTCTGACAGGATCAAGAATATAGTTTCAGGATCATCCACAACTATATTATTTTCATAAGTGTATGCTGCACCAAAAATACCCGTACCTACTGCACCAATTGCAGCAACAATCATCCAAGACATACCAATACGACGTGCTGTTGGCATATCTTTAACACTGCGCACCGACATAAAGCGAACAATAATATGTGGTTGACCAAAGTAACCCAAGCCCCACGCCATTGCTGAAATAATACCTAGCGCAGACCCTGCGCCTATCCAACTTAGCATGTCTGGATTAACACTGTTTAGGGTTGACTGCAGTGGTTGCTCTAATAAAGAGTAAGCTACAGCGGGTACTAAAATAAGTGCAATAAACATAATACAGCCTTGCACGAAGTCAGTTAAACTAACCGCTAAAAAGCCGCCAAAGAGTGTATACAAAACAACAACACCCGTTGTGATGTATAGCCCCATTTCGTAGCTTAAGCCAAATGAGCTTTCAAATAGTTTACCACCGGCAACAACACCTGAAGAGGTATACAGTGTGAAGAACACAATAATTACAACAGCCGACACAACACGGAGTAAATTTGATTTATCGTTAAATCGGTTAGAAAAGTAATCAGGGATGGTAATAGAGTCATTAGCTTTCTCAGTGTAAACCCTTAAACGCGGCGCGACTAAAAAGTAGTTTAACCATGCACCGGCAATTAAGCCAAATGCAATCCATGTGCTACTTAAGCCAGTAACAAACATGGCGCCAGGTAACCCCATTAAAATCCAGCCACTCATATCTGAAGCACCCGCTGAGAGTGCTGCAACACTTGGCGACAAGTTTCTACCACCCAGCATATAACCAGAAACATCACTTGTTGACTGCTTATAGGCATATAAACCAATACCTAACATAACAACAAAATATAGTGACAATGAAATGATCATTCCTGTTTCCAAATTCGCCTCCATAAAACAATTAAAAGTAGCAGGCTTTTGATCCGAATATTGACTCTTAAAATTTTATAATAAAGTCACTATTAGGATAAAAGCATTCCTTCGGACTATATCATGCTTGTAACAAAAATCTCTATTTGTTGTATTTTCTTAGTTTAAAAATAATCATGTTGAAAACAATTGCTAAAAAAACTTTTTTACAGGCAAAAAAATAGCCAAACGCTTTTATTTAATAATGATATTTTATTATTTAGTAAAATATACAGCATGCTATTTTGTATGTTTTCTAATATATTATTACAATAGCGACTGACTCGACTGACACGGATTTTTTTATGTATTTTTATGCTGCGCGCCAACCTATTTTAAATCGTGATAAAGAGCTTATTGGTTATGAGCTTTTATTTCGTGATGGCGTGGATAATGTATTTCCCAATATAGATGGTGACGAAGCAACTACACGCTTAATTGAGGGCAGTCAGTTTAACTTTGGTTTAGAAGACTTAACCGATAACAAACCCGCTTATATTAACTTTACACTAGAAACCTTACTTAAGGGTTACCCTACCCTGTTAGGTAAAGACACCATTGTTGTAGAAATACTTGAGACAATTCAACCAGGTAAACGTTTACTTGCGATTGTTAAAAATCTCAAAGACAAAGGCTACACCATCGCGCTCGATGATTACATTCACCAGCCGGTATGGCGCCACTTTTATCCGTTTATCTATATTATTAAAATCGACTTTTTAACGTGTGATTTAGCAACAATAAAAACCATTATAAAAGAGCTAAAGGCGCACCCTCATATAAAGCTTTTAGCTGAAAAAGTAGAAACCTACGAAGCATATAGCTTAGCGTTAGAGCTTGGTTTTGATTATTTTCAAGGGTTTTTCTTTTCAAAACCAGAAATGGTGCAAAGTAAAGCGTTACCACCATCAGAAATGGCACTTGCAGAATTACTTTACCAAACGTCAAGCGTAGAGATGGACCTAAAAAAAATCACCGATGTATTTGAGCGCGACGTAAACCTATCTTACAAACTGCTCCGATACTCAAACTCAGCAGCCTTTGCACGACGAGCTGAAATAAGCACAATAAAACAAGCACTTATTGTTTTAGGTGCCCAAGAGATCAAAAAACTTCTCTCTTTGTTATTTGCTGCACAAGTATCGGCTGATAAACCGGTAGAGTTAATTAGGCTATCACTTACACGCGCTCGCTTTTGTGAGCTGTTAGCTATTTCACATGGCCAAATGAAAGACACCGGCATGGCATTTTTAACCGGTATGATGTCGTTAATGGACGCTATTTTAGATGAAAGTATGCAAAGTGTGATGCAAAAGCTTCCTTTGTCTAACGATATTAAGGCAGCTCTGTTAGATAACGAGGGGTTATTAGCGCAATACTTAAACCTTGTTAAACATTACGAAAAGGCTGATTGGTCACAAGCAAACGACATTTCAACAGCACTTAATATTGCCGATAAAGTACCTGATGCGTATCACGAGGCACTTAGTTGGGTGAACGAGCAAATGAGCTTGATGGTTAATACCTAATACTTGCTAAGAAATATTATAAAAAACGCCAGCATTAAGCTGGCGTTTTTATTTTGATTTGGCTTATAAACTTTCTAAAAAGTCTTCATCAAAGTCGGCAGGCTCTTCTTTAATTGGCGGGTTACCATCGTAAAGTTCGAATAACTGACGCTGAAAATAAATATCTTTTACAAATAAATACGGGTCAAGTGAGTCATTTAAAAGCCCTTCTTGCGCCATTAATGAAGCACGCGCTTCTACCGCTTTTAACGCAAATACTAGCACCGTTTGTGGCGTAGTTAAGGCAATTTCGGGCAGAACAAAGTTGTCTACTACGTCACCGGTTAAGTTTCTTGCTGTAGTAGGCCCCATTGCAGGTAGCATTAAGTATGCACCATCACCAATGCCCCACACACCCATTGTTTGGCCAAAATCTTCATCTACTCGATTTAAACCAAGCGAGCTAGCTACATCAAAAATACCAAAAATGCCCACGGTAGAATTCACTAAAAAGCGCGCAAGGCTTACACTTGCGTTACCCGGTTTACCCTGTAGCCCAGCATTTACCATATCAACCGGTGCAGTTAGGTTATCAGTAAAGTGAACAATGCTTTGACGCACAGGCACAGGAGTCACGGCAACATAACCAACCGCTGCTGGGCGAAGTATGTAAGCGTCTAAAACATCCATATTAAAGTCATACAACGGACGGTTAATACTTTGCAGTGGATCTCTTTCATCAACTTTGCTTTCTGGTACTTGCGCGCAACCGGCCAGTATCAAAAAGCTTAAAAAAGCTAAACTTTGTCTTAACATTTTTCGTCCTTAAGGTATTAATGTATCTATTTTAAGTTGGTATTCACTTACACTTTCACGCTTTAATGAGCCAGAATGCCCTTCTAATTCACCTGAACTTGGCATAACAGAGTCATCAAGCGAAATACGCGCCGATATAATAATATCTTCTGCGCTAGACAAGTTCATACCTTCAACCATGGCAGTACTGTCGTTTAACTCAACTGTAACAGGGAATGAATATGAAGTGAGTTTTACAGCAGCAATCGGCATTGGCGAACCATTTGCCGCTTTTGCAAATACAAATAAAGTCCCCTTTTCAGGCAGTTTATTTATAAGCTCACTGGCAACATTAACGGTAACAGCAATGCTGTTGGCTTTAGTTACTGGCATTACCGAGCCTTCGCTTTGCATTTGCAGTTCAATATCTGCAATACGCTGAGATATTAAACCATAGCGAGAATCATTTTTTTCCATACTGGCTAGTAATACTTCAAAGGCGGCTTTAGCTTGAGGCCAGTCTTTTCGCTCGTAAGCAATGAGCGCCAATAACGAAATAGCATCTAAGTTAGTCGGTTCTGCATTTAATACTTTAGACAACATACCCGCTGCACGCGTCATATTCGCTTCGCTGCCTTCAAGTAGCAAAATTTGGCTGTAACTTATTAACACCTGTTTATTATCAGGGTTCATTCGCAGTGCTTTATCAAATGACTGCTGAGCCATATCAAATTCATTCAGTGACATGGCAACACGACCAAGTAACATCCATGCCATTTCATCATCGCCTGAACGGCTTAACTTGGTGCGTAACGCCAGTGCAAATGCTTGTAGCTCGTTTTGAGTAAGCTGCTCGCCTTTTTGCATCACAGCGCGCTCACCGTATTCGCTCAGGTTATCCATGGCATCGTGCCATGCTGAAATTTGCTGTTGACTACCCGTTAAACTATAAAAAATACCGCTTAGTGCAATAACAAATGCGCCCCCTGTCAGGGCAAAAATACGGTTGTTACCTTTGCTAATTAATGACTTTTCTGGAGAAAGCTCATTAAGCAAACGGCGTTTTAGTTCAACTATCGATTCAGAATAGTTAGCATCATCTATACGTTGATTATCTAAATCGGTTTTTAAATCAACCAAACGTTGTTCGTAAATACTTATAAGCTCGGCATTTGCGTTGTGAGTAATTGTTTTAACACGCTCTTTTTGTAAAAAAGGCAGCATAACAAACGCCAGTGCAATCAGTGTGAGTAAAGCAAAACACGCCCACATTAAAATCATTTAACTTTGCTCCTGACGTTTATTTTGTTCAATTAGCTTATTTAAAAGTACTTCATCTTGGTTGCTCCAAGTCTGCTTTACAGACGCTTTACGCTGACGAATGACAATAAAACCAAACCCAACAATAACAATTAATACCGGCAATACCCAAAGTACTAGTGTTGCAGGTGTAACAGGTGGGTCGTAATGAACAAAGTAACCATAGCGGTCAATCATGTAGTCAATTACTTCATCTTTGGTGTTGCCTTCTTTAACTAGCTCTACCACTCTTTCACGTAGGTCTTTGGCAACAATAGCGTCTGAATCAGCAATGTTTTGATTTTGACATTTAGGGCAACGAAGTTCTTTTGTAAGCTCTTCAAAACGAACCGCTTGCTCGTCGGTATCAAATACGTAGCGATCAGTTTGCGCTAATGCACTCGTAGTTAGTAAAAGGCTGAGTGAAAACAATAGCCACTTCATTATTTTAGCTCCTGCATCATAGGTGCAAATTTAGAACGCCATACTCGCGGATTAATATCACCGGTATGATGTAGCAAAATAGTGCCGTTTTTATCGATTAAAAATGTCTCTGGCGCACCCGACACACCCAAATCTAACGACAGCGTTCGATGTAAATCCAAAATATTAAACTGATAAGGGTTACCCGCACGCTTAAGCATATCTTGTACTTCAGTACGTAGTGCTTGCATGTCAAACGGGCCATCAAAGTCGGCGTCGTAGCCTTGCACATAATACAAGCCAATAATTTTAACGCCTTGCTCTCGCAGCTTTGTTAAGTAGCCCAGCTCAGCTAAACAGGTTGGGCACCAAGTGCCCCATACATTTAGTAAATATACCTCGCCTTTTAACGCTTCGTTGGTCCATTGCTTGTTGTCTTGCATTAAATCAGGAAGCGTAAAAGCAGGCATTTCATGGCCGATTCGCCCAGTTTGTATTTCGCGTGGGTTTGCAAATAAACCTTGGTATAAAAACACACACACAAAAGCAAATACTAAAAGAGGCGCTATGGCTAACAATTTACGGTTCATAACACACTCTCCGCTGCTGCTTTTCGAGCTGTTTTTGCAGATGTACGGTAACGTTTATCAAACAAAATCATGAACCCTGCAAGTGAAATTAATACACCTCCAATCCATAACCAACGTACAAACGGCTTGTGGTATATACGCAGAGACCAAGCCCCTTGGCTTAATTGCTCGCCTAGAGCAAGGTATAAATCACGTGTGAAGCCAGCATCAATGGCAGCTTCTGTCATAAATTGCATGCCAATATCGTATTTACGTTTTTCGGCGTATAAACGAGTGACTACATCATCGTTTTTTAGCACCGTAACAACACCAGCATGGCCACTGTAATTAGGTCCACGAATTGTTTTAACGCCTTCAAAGCGATAGTTGTATTGATTAAGCTGCACTATATCGCCTTTCTTCATCGATACATCACGCTCAACAGAGTACGCAGAGGTTAACGCAACGCCCGCAATAACAAATGCCATACCAATGTGGCCTAGCACCATTGCCCAATAACTAACACCTAAGCGTTTTAACCCTTCTTTTAATGTGCCATGCACTGCGGCTTTAGTGTAAATGTCAATCAAGGTTGAAACAGCAACCCACACACCCAGCGTTGTTGCTAAAAGCGTAAGTGGTGTCACTTCGTCGTAAGCTGAGAACAACCATACACAAGTGATCGCCACACTGGCCAAAATACCCACAACAATTTTATTTTGTAAAAACGCCCATTTGTTTTGCTTCCAGCGTAAAAAAGGACCAATGCCCATTAAAATAGCAAATGGCACAAGTAGTATTGCAAACATTTTATTAAAGAACGGTTCACCTATAGAAATACTACCCAAGCCCATTTCTTTGTGCACCATAGGCAATAAAGTACCCAATAATACAATTAAGGTCGCCACAACTAAAAAGATATTGTTTAGCCACAATGCCACTTCGCGCGATACAAATTTGTAGCGTCCTTCGCTATGAACTTGCGATACGCGTAATGCGTAAAGCGCCAAACCACCGCCAACAACTATTCCTAAAAAGGCGAGTATAAACAGGCCTCTGTCGGGGTCAGTTGCAAACGCATGAACTGATACAATAATACCTGAACGCACAATAAACGTTCCCAGCAAGCTTAACGAAAATGCTGCAATTGCCAGTAATACGGTCCACGATTTAAAAATGCCGCGCTTTTCTGTCACGCTTAGCGAGTGAAGTAAAGCGGTTGCAACAAGCCAAGGCATAAGGGACGCGTTTTCTACTGGATCCCAAAACCACCAGCCACCCCAGCCAAGCTCTGCATAAGCCCACCAACTGCCAATAGTAATACCTAAGCTTAAAAAGCCCCACGCGGTCATTGTCCACGGACGTGACCATTTAGCCCACGTGTTATCAAGCTTACCTGTTAACAGTGCTGCAATAGCAAACGAAAAAGCAACCGATAGCCCAACATAACCCATGTAAAGTAATGGCGGGTGAATGATCATTCCGGGGTCTTGTAAAAGCGGATTCAAATCTCGCCCTTCTACCGGAAAATAAGGAAGTAAACGTTCAAATGGGCTTGATAATAGTAAGGTATACATCATGAAACCAACACCTAAAAAACCAAGCACGCCTAAAACACGGGCACGTAGAACCCAAGGTAATGACTTTGAGCGAGCAGCAACAACAGCAGTCCAACCTGCTTGCATCACTAACCAAAGCAATATTGCTCCTTCATGGCCGCCCCAAGTCGATGTTATTTTGTAATACCATGGCAGTGTGCTACTCGAATGATACGCCACATAAGATACGGTAAAGTCGTCAGTTAAACTTGCGTAAATAAGCGCAGCAAACGAAATTAATACAAACGCAAACTGACCAATAGCTAAAGAGGGGGCAGCACGCATTAAGCGAAGATTACCTGTATGCGCGCCCCAAAGTGGAAAAATACATAATAAAACGCTCAGCACCATGGCAAGCGTTAAAGAAAAATAACCAATTTCTGGGATCATAGCTAATTACCACTATCTAAGTTGTATTTTGGTTTTTCATGCTTAATACCTTTAACCGCTTCAGCAACTTCTGCAGGCATGTATTCTTCATCATGCTTGGCCAGTACTTCAAACGCTTCAATGACATTAGGCTCAATTAAAACACCTTGCGCAACAATACCCTGCCCCTCACGAAACAGATCAGGCAATATCCCCTGATATTTCACAGTCACTAATGGACCTGTATCAATTAATTTAAAACTCACTTCTAAGCTTTGCTCGTTTCTTTCAACAGATCCAGGTACTACCATGCCGCCAATACGAAGCTTTTGACCAATAAAAGGTTTTTCTTTGTTTGGGCCTTTGCCATCAATCAATTCGCTTGGGGTATAAAATAGGTTTATGTTTTCTTGTAAAGCATAAAGCACTAAGCCTATGGCAGAACCCAAACCAAATAAAATAGCAACAATCACTAATAAGCGTTTTTTACGTCTAGGGTTCATGATGCTTGCTCCTGCTTGGCTTGTTTTATACGCTCTTCACGCACAATTTGTTGCTCTACTGAAGCCATAATATGCTTAGTATCTCTTAAAGAGCTCACTAAAATACCCAGTAAAATAAGTGCGCATGTGCCAAATGAAAGCCATACATAAAATCCATAGCCTCCCATTGCAATAAAATCAGAAAAAGAGTCAAACTGCATAATTACCCCCTATTAAGCAACTGGCGCACCCATGGGCGATGCTTTTCACGTTGCAAAATTTCATTTTTAAGACGAATTAAAGTGACTGTGCCAACAAACGCTGCAAAGGCTAAAATATTTACCATTAATGGCCAAAACATGCTTGGGTCAACTGCATTGGTATTGAATTTAGTGATGCTGGCTCCCTGATGGAGGGTGTTCCACCACTCAACCGAAAAGTGAATGATTGGTAAATTGATCACCCCTACAATCGCTAAGATAGATGCAGCACGGCCCGCTGATTTTTTATCTTCAAAAGCGTGGTATAACGAAATTACGCCCAAATATAAAAATAATAAAATAAGCTCCGATGTGAGTCGTGCATCCCACACCCACCAAGCGCCCCACATAGGTTTACCCCATGCAGCCCCGGTTATAAGTGCTATTGCAGTCATACATGCACCAACTGGTGCAATTGCTATAACGGCAAGTTCTGCGTTTCTGAGTTGCCATACAAGCGCAACAATGGCGGCAATGGCCATAGAGGAATATGCTCCCATTGATAAAATGGCAGAAGGAACGTGAATAAAAATGATACGGTAGCTGTCTTTTTGTTGGTAATCGGCAGGTGCAAAACCAAGCCCCCACACCCAACCAACGAGCATACTAACAACCGTAACTACGGCAAAATAAGGCAGTAACGTATTGCATAACTGGTATGCACGCTCTGCTTTAGCATAGGGATGTAACCACTTCCACATTAACTTATACTCACTTTTAAAGCTGACGATATGGCGATTGGTGCGCTAATAATAGCGATGACTAACATAGCACCAAGGATGGCAAGTTGCCCGCTATAATCCAGCGACATAACACTAGTATCGATAGCCGACGTTGCAAAAATTAGAACAGGAATATACAAAGGCAGTACGAGTAAACTCATCAAAATACCCCCTTTTTGTAGCCCAACAGTAAGCCCAGCACCTATTGCACCAATAAAACTTAATAACGGTGTACCCAATAATAACGTTAAAACAGTGGCCACCAGCGCATTACTATCTAAATTCAGTAACAACGCAAATAACGGGGTCATTAATACAAGGGGCAAACCCGTCACAACCCAATGTGCAGCCACTTTTGCAAGCACTGTAAGTGACAATGGGTACGATGAGGAAATTAACTGCTCAAGAGACCCATCATTAAAGTCATCTCTAAACAGTTTATCTAAGCCCAACATAGTAGAGAGTAAAGCTGCAACCCAAATAATACCGGGCGCCATTCTAGCAAGCAGACCGGGCTCAGGACCTATTGCTAACGGAAACAAAGAAATAACAATTAAAAAAAACAATATTGGGTTTACAATTTCAGCTCGCTGGCGAAAAGCAAGCTTTATATCTTTAGTAAAAACCGCACTGAATAGTAACCAATAAGAGTGTTGACGAGTCATCAGTGGCGATACTCCAAGGTGATTGTTTGTAAATCACTAAAGTGAGTAGTTAGGTCTTGGTGGGTAGTTAATAATATGGCGCCATTATTATTTAGATGTTGAGTAAATCGCTGCTGCAAAAACGCAACACCGCTTTTATCGAGCGCAGTAAATGGCTCGTCTAACACCCATAAATTTGCGTCGCTTAACCAAAGTCTAACTAATGCAACTCGTCGTTGCTGGCCTGCCGACAGCATTCTAACAGGCACATCTTCAAGACCGACCAAGCCTAGTTTTGCTAAAATTGGGTATAGATCAGGCTCATTTGAATAACCGTTGATCCGTAACCAAAAGCGTACATTTTCAACAGCGCTCAACTGAATGTTAACACCCGTTTTATGGCCTATAAAAAGTAAGTCGTGGGCGAACTCTTCATAGTATTTATTTATTGAGCGTTCTTGATACAAAACCTCGCCTTCATCAGGCGCAGAAAAGCCAGCGATGATACGCAATAACGATGTTTTACCAGCCCCATTAGGACCCGCTAATTGCATGATTTGACCGCTTTTAAGGCTAAAATTAAGGTCCGCAAACAAACAACGTTCTTGCTTGATGCAGGAGACGGACTTAATGTGTAACAAGATGACGATTCTCTCTGCCAAAAATTAGGCGTTAGTCTACCATAATGATAGGGTAATACGAATATTGCTTTAAAATCGATTCACTTAAAATAGAGAAAACTTGATTTAAAATAATGAATACGCCAACGCAAATAACATTATCCAATTCATTGGTTATCAATTCATCAACTAATAACCAAACCAATGAGTTACCACAATTACCAAGTGAAGTACTTGCGGCTAAAAACATTCAATTTTCAAAAGACTCTATCACGCTAGAAGTGCTGGTTAATAAGCAATGGCAAACGCTCAGACTAGGCACAAGCAATGCCCCTCAATCTTTAGATAAAATTGCTAGCGCGCGCATTCAACTAAGCGAAGACGGAAAGCAGCTATCTATTTTGCCAAATGTAGCAACAATTAAACTTAACCAGCCTGCCCAATTACAACGCTTATTAAATTTTATTAGTACCGGTGCAGAGGTTGAAAGCAAGCCACTTTCAGTTCAGCTTGCTTTAGCGCCTGCACCAAAGCTAATTATTGATAAGCTCAATGCTAGTATTGCCATAAATAAAGATGTTGCTCAGCTACTCAGCACAGAGCAACCTTTAAAACTAGCCATAAGTACCAACAGTAAAGGCGCACAAATTGATGTTATTAACCGCTTTGCTGATAGCGTTCATACCCAGCCGTTAAGCCAAACAAAGCTGGTTAAAATGCTAGCAAGCTTGTTACCCAATGCACAACTACAGGCAACGCCTAAATTAGCCATTTTAACGCATCCGCAAAAATCAGGCTCTTTCACCACGCAAGTATCAAACACGCAGCTTGCTGAACTGCCTAACTCGCCTATGAAAGTGACTGTTACAAATCAAGCCGATAAGCTTGTAATAACAACACAAACTCAAAGCGTAAAAGTGATGCTGAGTAACTCTTTTACTAAACCCTTTAATGAATTACTTACTGCGCAACACGCTAATTTACAAACCGCGCCAGCGCAGTTCAATAACACCGTTAAAGCAAGCCCGCTGGTGAGTACTCATAGTCCTATAAAGTCTTGGCTGCAAACTAGTTTTAGTGATTTAAAAACACGAATCAATGATGCAGTAAATTATTTTGAAAACAAATCGTTTGCAAACGAAAACAAAACTCAAATAGCACCATCACTCACTTTACAAAAACAGTTTATCGCCCCGTCCTCACTAACAAGTAGAATTAATTTAATTGAAAATGCAGGTATACAAGTTGCTAATAGTGCGCAAAAGCCAAGTACTGAACTTGTTAATATTTTACCTAAGCACTTCTCTCAATTACCCCCTATTGTGCAGTTAACACAGCTAATAAAAGCAAATGTTGCTATTTGGCAGCCTCCTAGTGCCAAAGTTATCAGTAGTCATTTGCCTATACCCAATGCTAATACAACAAATACACCAGAAAATAAGCAGCCACCAATCGAAAAAGTCTCAGCCCACAGTAAAACAGAGGTAGGTACACAATCAGGCGCACTGTTAAGTGCTCAAATAAAAGCAGAACCCGCAACCAAAAATACAGAGCAAGTATTAAAAAACCAAACAGTGCAAGTTCAATCCACCTTAAGTAACGACCTACAAAAACAAACGACAATTAAAGAGTTAAATTCTCTTCCTGTTACAAAAGCGGGGCTTAGCCATGCTCAACAATCTAATGCAGATAATAAACTGGCCACACTCCCCACCCTAAAAGCCAATAGCCCAGCAACCCAACAAACACATGCTGTAGCTTCTACACCAGCAAGTAACACCCTATTTAATACAGTATTTAGTAACACAACAACTATTGCCTCACCGAGCCAAATGTTGCAACCTATTGAAGCTAAAATATTAACGCCGCTTTTAAAGCTGCCACCATCGCATGATTCAACTCACAAACTCACTGAAGAAAAAATTTCATTGAGCAGTCAAATAGCCGATATTCAAGTTAAAGCGACTAAGCAAACACCTGACCTCAATGCGCTGGTTAATCAAGCTTTTAATCGTATGGTATCAAGCAGTAACGTTAGCCCGACTGCCGTGCAAAGAGAGATATTAGCGACGCTGCAGCCTCACAGCCTCACGAATGACACCCTGCAAAGTAGCTTTACCAAAGGGCTTGAGCAGCTAGCGGTTAGTATTTTGGCGGCGCCTATTATTAACCAATTTGTAGCCCCAATTACCTTTGACTCAAAAACAGGCATTGATGCATTACTACAGGTGCTTATGCCTACGTTTAAAGCTGGCAAAGCAAGTTCAAAAATACTAGAGCAACTTCAGCAATCACAAGTGCAAGCACTTGCTGGAGAGCTTACTCAGGTTAAAAACACGCTCACACAGGTAAGTGTTTCAACACCAAGTCAGCAACCCGAAAGTAACCCGCTGGCACAGTTTTTACTTCCGATGAAATTACCACCAGAAGCAGCCCAAACAGAAATAACGTTAGGACAATATAAAAAACCATCGGCCGATAAACTAGAGCCTAAAAATGTCTGGTTTGTTAGATTAAATTTTGATTATGCAGATCTCGGTCAACTACAAATTACCGCCGAGCTAATGGACAAGTCGCTCGATTGCCAATTATTAGCATCAAGCCAAGAAGTGAGTGCCATTGCCCACCCTCACCTTGATAACCTGCGCTCAAAACTGGCTAAACACGGCTTACAAGTTGCTGAACTAAACCTAAAACGAGGGGAGGCAACCCATGCTGCTTTTTATAAATCCCATGCAATTATTAATATTAAGGTGTAGCTATGAGTGATTCCCCTAAGAGCAAGTCGGCAATTGGCCTTTTATACGAAGCAGGAAGCACGCCTTCAGTGAGTGTTAAGGGGTTTGGGGAGTTGGCGGAAGAAATAATCGCTGCAGCAAAACAAAAAGGGATCATGATCCACGAAGATCCCGATTTAGCTAAAACCTTATCGCACCTCGAATTAGGTGAAGAGATTCCAAAAGAGCTTTATTTTGTGATTGCAGAACTGATTGCGTTTTCGTATGTATTACGTGGGCAGTTTCCACCAGGGTGGCAGGACTTTCAAGGTAAGCTAAATATAAAAGCTTAAAATTGAAAAAGGCGCAAAGCGCCTTTTTCATTTACTTTGGTAAATTAGTCATTTTTTTCTGCTCAAGCATTTCTTTCCAGTGCATTACTTCGCTGGGTAAAATAGGGGTTTTACCTTCAAAGCCAGCCACTTCAAGCATCTCTTCAATACTTATAACACCTTTTTTGCTTTTAAATACGCCACGTACGTACGCAATCGCATGCAAACCACGATCAGAATGAAATTTCTGCTCAATGTAAAAATACTTATGATCCCAGCCCACTAACTTAGTGCTAATAGTGTATTTTTGCATGGGTTTAATATCACGAATGTAAGTAATAGCTGTTGCATTAACAATAGGAAACCAACGTCGTTTCATTATTTGTTTTAGCAAACCTACTCGCTCAGTCATCCACGTACGCGACAAGTCCATCATGGCCAAATAGCGCGAATTAGTTAAATGTAAATTAATATCACAATCTGTAGGAAGTGCTTTGTAATCAATATCTACCGTATCGAGTAAATCTTGATAGTGTTTATTACGCTTAATTTTAAAAAATAATAATAGGAGTCGAATATATAAGTTCACAACAAAGGTCTTACCAGCAAAATTTTACTGAGTGTATCACAAGCACTTGCTAAGACGTATGTTCTCCCTTACTCTTTATTACTCATATATATAAAAATAAAATGCTTATGAAACCTCTACTACATATAATTACGTTTATTGGATTACTCGTACCAAGCTATTCAGCGCTAGCTGATTTTTCATTACCCGGCAAAGGCACTATTACCTACTCAACGGGTATACAAAAAGAATTTGACTTTGGTTTTGCTTGGCAACAAAAAGCTGAACAATTTAAAATTGGCGCTAAAAGCTACAATATGCAAAGTATTCCAAGTTCATACTCAGTTGCAATTACACTATCAAAAGATGAAAGCCAGGTATGGGTTCAAGAGTTTAACAATGGTTTTATTGAAGGGTTTAATTGGCAAATTGGTGAGCATACTGTGTCACTAAAAAAACAAAAGTTTAGCGACCGAGTAAAAGGCGACTATGTAATTGAGCTTAACAACCGTAGTTACTTTTTTACGCGCAACAATGCCAGTATTGTTATTAACTTTAATGAAGACGGTATAGAAACGATTGCTATTGATGGTGTTACAAAAAACATGGGGACTAAAAGCTAGTCCCCTGTTTTAATTTTAGAGTAATCTAAACCTTAACGGTTTTTCTGTTTATACCGTAGTCACGCAACTTATTTGCCACTGCGGTATGACTAAGCCCTAAACGTTTAGCAAGTTGCCTTGAGCTTGGATAAGCAGGGTAAAGTTTACGCAGCAACGTTGCCTCAAAACGCTTCACAGCTTGATCAAGCGAGCCTTCAAAGTCTGACTCCAAATACCCTAACTCATGTGTAAACGTAGGTAGTTGTAAATGCTCTAAACGTAACTCGCTATCATCTAACAATGAGACTGCGCGGTAAATAGCATTTTCAAGTTGGCGAACATTACCAGGCCACGGATATTCTTGTAAAAAACTCAAGCACTCTTGTGATAATAACGGAATAGCATGGCCATTTTGCTGGGCATATTTTTGGATAAAATGCTCTGCCAGAGGACCCACATCGGCTTTGCGATCTCGTAATGGAGCGATTTCGAGAGTTAATACATTAATTCGGTAGTATAGGTCTTCTCTAAACACACCTTCTTGAACCATTGCGGGTAAGTCTTTTTGAGTAGCGGCTACAATACGAACATTAACCTTTACTTCGTTCTCATCGCCTACTTTTCTAAACGTTCCGTCTTGTAAAAAGCGCAAAAGTTTAGTTTGTAGCTGGGTCGACATTTCACCCACTTCATCTAAAAATACGGTACCGCCGTCAGCTTGCTCGAGTACACCACGTTTAGGCGCTGCATTTTCTTCGTAGCCTGCATAACCAAAAAGTTCAGACTCCGCTACATCATCAGGTAACGACGCGCACGAAAGCGCAATAAACGGCTTAACAGAACGGTTTGACGCATAATGACACGCTCGCGCAAGTAACTCTTTACCTGTGCCTGTTTCACCCGTGATGAGTATGGGTGCTTCTAACTGTGCCATTTTTCGTGCTTCACGCACAACACGGCGCATAGCAGTACTAAAGTTATGAATGGTGGCAAAGCTTTCTTGTCCGTAGCGTCTAAATGCACTAACTTGCTGACCTAAACGGCTTTGCGACTTAATGTTAATAACCGCACCAGCTAAAACATCGCCTTCACTGCCTTGTGGCACGGCAATTGGTAAAATATCTGCAATAAAGTCTTCGCCAGCTACTTCAACCCGAGTCGTTTGGCCTAACACTTCCTTACCTTCTAACCAACGCGTAAAGTTAAAGCCCTTTAGTAGGTTATTTATGTTAGCGCCAATAACCTCTTTTTCACTTAACTGCAGGTCTTTACACGCAGCATCGTTGCATAAACGAACCCAGCCCTTAGCATCAATAGAAATAACACCGTCAGGTAATGCACGTAACAAGGTATTTAATTCGTTATGCTCTCGCTCAGAAGGGAGAAATGCGGTAGTGCGTACATCATGCACACCATCAATCAGACGGATAGAAGGCATGATTTTTTGAAACTGCTCAAACTCTATTTCTGGAAAGCTCACATACATACGGCAATTGACAGAATCGACCTCAATACCTTTTAAATCAACACTGTAGTTAACTAAAATATTAAGGATTTCTTGGGCTATACCGATCCTATCAGCACAGTGAATATCTAGACGCATACATCCTCAAAGCAGGAAAAACTAAATTAGCCGAATAATACGCTAAGTCGCTTTGATAAGGTAGCTTATTGTAAACATTTTTGGACAAGTCTGCGTTTTAATTAACACATAAGAATAACAACATAAACACGCTACACAGCAGAGCTAGCCTGCTGCGTAGCTAAATTACTTTTAACCTTGAGGGTAAGCAGACCATTCTTCGCCATCAAGTTGTATGTAAGGTCGTTTATTAACATACATCATGATTGTGCCGGCATTTTCAGCAACTTTTGGTGCTTTTGGCAAGTTTTCAACTAAATTGGCAATGCTGTTATTACCCCCAAAAACATTTGTCTCAAGTGTTTTTGCAACAATTTCAGATAAGGCAAAGTAACTAGTCGATTCGTTAATCATAATTTGCGAATAACTTTTAACGTCTGGGCCAATAAATTTTATAGCAGCTGGTACAGATACAATAGTAGGGCTTGGTATTTCACGAAGGCCAGCAAACTGTACCTTGTCACCTTTTAATGCAGCACCATGTTCGGGTACTACCATTAACATGACATTACGGCCGCGCTTTTCAAGGTTTTGAATAAAACGATTAATATCAGATAATAAATTAGCGTGCCTGATTGGGTAACTTTCAAGGCTGTTCATGCGTTTTTTATTAGCCAACTGGTTACCATCGTGAAGGCTTGTTGTGTTGTAATACATTGCACACGGCTCACAATCTTGCGCTTCATTTTTAAGCCAACTATCTAGCACTGCACCGTCAGAATAAATAGGACTGTCGTCAAAGCCGTATTGCGCTACTGGAAGTGAATCAATATTAAGTGGTTTATCGTTTAGACCACCAAAGCGATTAACCAAGCCTTTAAAGTCATCAAAGTGGCCATCGTGGTTCATCACAACGCTACTTTGATACCCTAATTTTTCTAAGTTTTTAAACAGATAACATTGCTCTGGTGCATCACTAAATAAAGCCGTTTGGCTTGTTTGCCCACAACTTGCGCGTAAAAGCCTTATAGCTGCAGGCCCACTGTAAGATGTTGCTGAGTTAAAATCTGAAAACACCACATCAAAATCATTAAACATGTCTTCAACACTAACGCCAATAGCGTTCAAGTCATCAATCGCCATTGAACAAATATTTAAAACGATGACATCGAACAGTTCGCCATTAACTTGCGAAGGAAAATGGCTAATTAAATGGCTTTGTTGTTGATAAAAGTCTGACAATTTTTGATCAGGTGTTTGGCTTTCGCGCGTAATGACTTGTGCTTGATTAGTAGGCTCATTTCTAATTGTTGTATTTGTAGAGTAGGCATTTACTACTGTGCCTGATTGTTCACCCTCTCCTTGCCATCCTATCAAAAGCAGCCCAACAATTGTTATTGTTGTAAAACGTAACCACTGAGATGTATACCAAAAACACACGGTAATAACGAATAATGCCAATAGCATATCTACACTGATGACACGTGCTAAAAGTTCAAAAAAATAGCCAAAACTGAAATCTTGAACATTACCAGCTTGCTTTGTCAGCCTATTTATTGGGGGCAACCAAGAGTCTTGGTAAAGTATGACAATCGCAAAAATACCACCAAGTACATGTTTTAACTTTTCAATAATCGCTTTTTTAAATTTGATTGCTAAAAGTGCTGCAAGGGCTGCATTGGTTAATACATTAAAATCAATTGCGCCGTAATAAAACAAGGCAAATTTAGCTAAGAAATAAAGATTCCACGCTCCTAAACCTGATAATTTCACTGCTCATCCTTCTTTTTTTTATTCGGTGTATAAGGTTCAAGTACTTCGTGTTTAAAAGTAAGCTTGTAATAATATGTTTTTACTCTGGCCAATATTTGAGTTGCCGACATACAAAGCACAATACCGACTATAATTGCCAAAATAACGGTAATAAAAAGCTGATTAATACTCATTGGTTAAGCCTTTAATCTCATAACAAATGACACAGCATCGGGGCGCGCATCATTTGTAAACTCAGGAGTGTCTAACGACTCAGTAATCCCTTTTGACACACCGGGTTCAAACTTATAGCTATCATTCTCTGTTAACTGTTTAGAATAGTCAGTAACATGTTTACCGCTATAAAGCCGCCTTAATTGCTTACATTCTTGCTGTATATGAAAATGATCTGAAATAACATTTTGCTGCACAAAAAAGTCACTCGTTTGTAGCTTGAATAAATGCTTAATTGCATTATTTACGTCGTTCTCTCTACACGCATGCAAGTACAAATACACGATGTTATCTGCAAGGCTAAATACATCCCCTTCACGCTTAATATGAAACAAGTGTAAAGGGTGAATGGGCTCTATGCGGGGTAGTAACTCAAGCTTAACCAACACGCCGCTAACCCCAAGATTAACAGCCGAGTCACTATGAACCTCCACTTGGCGCGTAAATTCATCAAAAGGTAAATAGCCTTTAGAAAACGTATTTTCAGTATATTTCAGAACGTGCTCGACAGATGGCGGTAACGGTCTAGAAAATTGAAACCCTTGAATAGATTGAATTTGAGATAATAATCGCGAAGGTTCAGAAAAGCTATACAAAATAAGGTTAACGCCTAAAGTTAAAAATAAACATTCATCTTGATGGCGAATAACGCCATCAACATTTTGTACTACCAATTTCAACCAACGACCGCAGCTTTTCCTCAGTTCAAAGCACTGTTTACCAAGCAGTGCTAAATCTGTGTAACGCGTAACAGCAAACACCAATGTTGCCGCTTTTAATTTGGGGCCTTTGTCAAACAGCTCATTATTGTCTTTTGCGGTATAATAATGCGTAGGCAATTTTGTACCGATTGGCACCGCGCTTTGCACTAACCAGACATCGTCCTCATCTGGAAAATGCGAGCCATTGAATACTTTTAGATCGTTTACAGTTCCCTCTTGTACCAAAAACTTATTATCTTCAAGCGACAGTTGAAACTGCATATCAGCAAATACACCCGTAGTGTGGTGCCAATAATCGTACTCTAAAACGCGGGTAGCGGAATCATTATCTACAAAAATTAATCCATCAAAAGATTTATTAAGCTGCCTTATTAAAAATCGATAGTGTGTTACTTCTGGACCAGATAGCAAAAATAATAAGGTAACCCCTGTTTTTTTTGCAAACTCACTGTAATCGTTCATTATTGTTTTTGTGCTAGCTTCGGTTGCTGCACTAAGTAGCTCTGTGTTGAAGTGGATAAACACTAGCGCATTTTTTAATTTTTTATACGCGCCTATCTCTTTAATTATACCTTTGTTTATTCGCTCTATTGAGTAATGCTGTGTCTCAGATGAGAGAGAAAATGGATGAACTTTACTACGTTTGTACGCAGTATTAATTGCTGCAGAAAATGACGACTCAAAGAAAGATTCAACGTCTTGAGAAACAATGTAAATATCGTTTGCGCAATTTTGGTTAATTGCATGTAAAGCAAATTCAATTACAAAATTATCTAAAGGGGCTAAAACAGCATAACTTGAAGCCGATTTTAACTCTTTTGCAGCCGGCTCTAAACCCGTTATGTTAAAGTTATGCACTTAAAAAGCCCTCAAAAAAAATACTTTTTTACTAGTTTTGCCTGCTATTCTATATATAATAGCCAAATATTGTCCACTTTTAATAAAAATAAATATTACGCTTACAAAGGTTGTAATGAATAATTTAGCTACAAAAAGCTCACAAATACTCACATCAAGTGACATAGAAAACCTAGCTCGCCGTTTTGGTGGGAAAAGTGACGACTATATAGAAATTATGAATACACAAAAAAATCAAAAAACAATTAACAAGTATGCACTATTGAAAGAAATTGATGACGCATTAAAAACATCTAAAGAAAAAAAATAAAAAAGGTAAATACCATTGCAAAGGATTTTTATTAAAGGTATCAAAGGCGGCATAGGTAGCACATCAGTTGTTGCAAACTTAGCGTGCGTTTTGAAAAAATCTGATGTTGATGTGGTTGCCATAGACCTAGATGTTAAAAGTGACCTTGGTTTGCACTTTGGCCTTAAGTGGACAGCCACAAAAGGTTGGAGCAACGAGAGTACTTTTGACGATGCGTTATTGCATTTTCGTAAAGACAGCGATGGCGTTCTTTTTTTACCCCATGGTGATAATGAAGCAACGTTAGATGAAATTATAGCCACAATTAACAATTGCAAAAAACTGGACTATAAAGAATCTGCTTGGATAATATTCGACTGCCCTTCACACATTAATATTTCTCACTACCCGTTGGAAGAAAACGATATTGTTATTGAGCTAGTCACTTGCGATGCAATTTGTCATAGCCTCATATACAAGCGCCTACAAACCCTTAAGTCAGTAGAGTCAAGTTGGAAACACTTTTTTGTTGTTAATCGTTACAACGCAGCCTCAGTGTTAGAATTTGATCTATTTTCTCTTTGGCAATCTACATTGCCATTTATGGCGCCGTTTTTTATCAACAGTGATGAAGTTATTAAAGAGGCCACAGCTAATCGTAATGTAGCCCTTAATTGCGCACCATACAGTGTAGCGAACGATGACTTTGAAACACTGGCTGGTTGGCTTGTAAGTAAGGCGGCGAACTGACGATGAGCTTTACTCTTTTTTACAAAAGGCCCATACACAGCACATTGTATATTCTATTGAGTATGTTATTCACTGATAAGCTTGTGCGTTACATTTTATTTAAATTTCATAGTTACTTTAACCAGCACAAAGTAAATGTAATTGAAGCCTTTTTAATGCCCTTCATAACTTTGTTCGGTTCATTATTTGTAAATATAAAAAAGAACAAAGAAAACTTTGAGTTAGCGTTATATAACTATTATCCACATTTAAGATTGCCATACAGAACTTATATCTACTCCAATATTATACGCTTTGTTATTCAGAGCATATTTTTGCTTTTTGCTGTTCATAAACCCAGAAAAAAATCAGTGTCTATAAAAAAGCATGCTGTAAATTACTTTTATGATGGAGTCAGTTACAGCCTAAGGCAACTGCGTTGGTACGACCTTAAATTAGGCCGATTAATAAGGCGCCTTTTTTCCAAAAACAACAAACCTAAAAAAAGTGCTTTTAAAACAATGGCCGACGCTCGTATTTGGCAGAACAAACTTATTAAATACATTGTTGTTGCACTGATATTATTCCTGCTTGCCATATTTGTTACCATTCCGTTTAGCCTTGAAGCGCAAGCAGTGTTTATTAGCTTTATTTTACTGGTTGCTTACGCGCTCAAACGCGTAAAAGGCCATATGGCCACGATTGTAATGATTACCTTATCTGTCACTACATCTTCTCGATACTTGTGGTGGCGATATACTGAAACACTTAATTGGGATGACCCTTTAGCACTTACATTAGGTGCAGGCTTGTTATTAGCAGAAACATACGCATGGATGGTACTTATTTTAGGTTTTTTTCAAACTATTAACCCACTTGAAAGAAAACCTGTCATGTTGCCAAAAAATACTGACTTATGGCCAACGGTAGATATTTACATTCCTACTTACAACGAGCCTTTAAGTGTTGTAAGGCCGACTACCCTTGCCGCATTAAGTATAGATTGGCCAGCAGATAAGCTGAAAGTCTATATTTTAGATGATGGTAAACGTCCTGAGTTTGGTGAATTTGCTAAACAAGTGGGTGCGGGTTATTTAACAAGACCAGATAATAACCATGCAAAAGCCGGAAATATGAATAGTGCTATGCGCTACACAGATGGTGACTATATTGCCATTTTTGATTGCGACCACGTACCTGCTCGTTCGTTTTTGCAAATGACCATGGGACAGTTTTTAAAAGACAGTAAAGTGTGTTTAGTACAAACACCACATCATTTTTTCTCCGCAGATCCATTTGAGAGAAACTTAAATAACCACAGTCAAATTCCAAACGAAAACATGTTGTTTTACGGGCTTATTCAAGACGGAAACGATATGTGGGATGCTACGTTCTTTTGTGGTTCGTGTGCGGTACTCAAAAGAGAAGCGCTTGATGAAATAGGTGGCTTCGCTTTTGAAACCGTCACCGAAGATGCTCATACTGCGCTGCGAATGCAACGCGCAGGTTATAAAACTGCCTATATAAATATCCCTCAAGCTGCTGGCCTTGCCACTGATAGTTTATCAGCTCATATTGGCCAGCGAATTCGTTGGGCACGAGGTATGGCGCAAATATTTAGGCTCGATAACCCGCTGTTAGGCAAAGGCTTGAACATCCCTCAGCGACTTTGCTACTTAAACGCTATGCTGCATTTTCTATCAGGTATTCCGCGCATTGTATTTTTAACCGCGCCCCTGGCACTTATATACTTTAATGCATACATTATTTACGCGCCATTTTTAGCTATTTTTATCTACGTTGTACCTACACTTATTCAAATAAAAGCAACTAACTCACGAATACAAGGTAAGTATCGCTATTCGTTCTGGGGCGAAGTTTACGAATCTGTGCTTGCTTGGTACATATTAAAGCCAACAACAGTTGCTTTGTTTAATCCAAACAAAGGTAAATTTAACGTTACCGAAAAAGGTGGATTAAACGATAAAGAGCATTATGACTGGGGTATTTCTAAGCCATATTTGGTTTTACTCGCTATTAATTTAGTCGGTATGTTAGTTGGTATTTTGCGCCTGTTTTTTGGCGACCCTACGCAAGTTGGTGTACTGCTGATTAGTATGGGGTGGGCGCTTTATAATATTATCATTTTGGGTGCTGCGGTTGCCGTGGCAGCAGAAGCACGCCAAGTGAGGCATTCACACCGCATTAAAGCAAACTTCCCAGCGGGAGTTCGTTTAGCAAATGGCCACACATTAAAAGTAAAAATTACAGATTACTCCGATAACGGCGTAGGAATAGAAACCGACCATGCACATGCTTGTCGTGTAAACGATAAAATAGAATTATTAATGAGCCGCGGTAATAAGCAATTTTCGTTTACTACCCATGTTTGTAATACTCGGGGTAATCAAATTGGCTTAACCATTAAAGATTTATCTCTTGAAAAACAGCGCGCGTTTATACAATGTACATTTTCACGAGCTGATGCGTGGCTTGACTGGCAAAATAACTTTAGACATGACCGCCCATCTTACAGTTTTAAAGAAGTGCAAAAAACAAGCCTCAGAGGGTTTAGTAACTTGCTCTTCCACGCACCAAGAGTGCTTCAACCTATCATTCAGTTTATGACTAATTTAGTTGTATACGTAAACTCATTTACTCCAAAAAGACCAATAGTGCATAATAATTATGATTAAAAAGTTGCTTAATATATCCCTAACATTGTCGCTTATTTGTTGCGCTTACTTTGCGCATGCAATTGAGCCATTACAAAATAAATCAATGTTCATTAATGGATACCCTGAGAGCGCTCAGGTGTCGAGTTTACGCTTAGAGTTTGAAGCGTTAGGCTTTACAGGTTTTAGGCTTAACGGGGTAAATAACAACTCCCGCGTTGACTTTACAAACCGAATAGATAAATTGAGTACCAATTTAAAGCTTAACTTTTCGTATACTAACTCGCCTTCATTAATCGCGAATGTTTCGCACTTAAAAGTATACTTTAATGATAATTTAGTCACTGTTTTACCTATTAACGAACAACTTAGTATTGTAAAGAACACAGTGCAGCATAGCCTCGATCTTAACGCTAAATACATTCAAGATTACAACCAAGTACGCTTTGAGTTAGTTGGTTATTATGACCTTCGTTGTCAAGATTATTTCAGCCGCACCATTTGGACTGAAATTAATAGATCAAGCAACATTATGCTCGACCAAAAGCAGCTTGCTATTGATAGTCGTTTAGAATACCTTCCTGAGCCGTTTTTTGATGAAAAAGATTACAATAAACTTAACCTACCCTTTGTATTTGCTAAAACACCCAACACCCAAGCAATTGAAGCAGCAGCAACGCTATCGAGTTGGTTTGGAGCCCAAGCTGATTGGCGTGGATTTAATTTTCCCGTAACGTTAAATAAATCGCCTGATCAACACAGTGTGGTTTTTATTACTAATGATTCAAAA
>Ga0115005_10000521_pt1 | contig 29773 bp, 24 predicted proteins | sample ArcOceMetagenome_FD_87163 | JGI IMG/M metagenome (GOLD analysis project Ga0115005, IMG submission 87163) | Marine eukaryotic phytoplankton communities from Arctic Ocean - Arctic Ocean - Greenland ARC118M Metagenome | ecosystem: Environmental > Aquatic > Marine > Oceanic | place: Arctic Ocean...
TTCACCGGCTTCGCCAGTGGCATAGCTTGTGAACCCGCCCGTATTATTGGGAGAGGGGAATGGACCGTAACTATAGGCAAAGTTACCGTCAGCAAATACCGCTGCAAAGCTCAGCCATCCGTCACCAATTTCTCCTGCACCAGCGTTACCAGTTTCGAAATCTGTTTCGTAGAACACACCCGGTTGTGCTTTATCAAAGTCAACGTTATCGACAATGATGGCTGAAGGCGCAAAGTTGGTTGTCCTAGAGGTGAAACCAAACTCTAGTAATTGACCAGCCATAGCGTCGGTGATATCAAAGTTGACGCTATAAGTTTGCCAGTCGCTACCTGATATCGCCGACAGATCAATTTCTACCCGTGCGGTGGTTGAAAATCCATTGCTGGGATCTAACGTCTGTACATAGGCGGTGGCTGTTGTAGGATCAGCAATTGCGCCTTCGCTTGGTGCTCTTGCATCGAAGCTAAAGGTATAGGTACCGGCGTCTTCGGCAACCAAATTAAACTGTTGGAATGTTGCCGCTTCTATAAATAAGCCATTACCATGATCAGCATTGTTATAATCATTGAACAATACTAGTTGTTGTGAACCCTGCGCTGCATCGCCTTGTCCCACGGCAATATTCGCAAAGCTATTAGAGTTGAGTGGGGTCCCAAAGGGTGCGCCATAGTTGTAAACAAAGCTGCCGTCAGCAGTAAAAGCCGTACCAAAACTCATCCAGTTGTTACCTAGTGCAGTGGCTTGAGGGTCAACGCCTTCAAAGTCTGCGTAAAAACTTAGCGGTAGTACTTCTTCTTCCACGATATCGGTGAACGGTTCCCAACGAACGTTATCGATAGTGAACGAAGTGGTGGCATTAACGTCCGTAACTGACAGCACCAAACCAGCACTGACTGTCGTGGTGTTCAGCCCAGCGTTAATGAGTTGATTGAGAGGAATTTCAATTTCCTGCCACTCACCATCAGCAGGTCGGCCCAAGTCTTGTGGTCCACTCGTGCAAGGGAACACACAATCTATTTGCATAGTAATGGTGTTTGTGTCGCTACCAAAGTCTGAAACAAACAAATCAAACACCACTGCGCCATTATTGTACCCTGCTAAATTCTGAGGGTCTGTTGCGATAAACCATACGCCGTTTTCTCCATCACCATTGAAGATGATATCGATAACTTGGTCTCGCAATGCATCGTCGCTGGTGACAATTTCCCATTCTATTTTGTTAACACCATCGGGATTGCTTCCGTCGGTGTAAGTTTCAAAACCAGAACCGCTATCGACTGCGCCTATGCCAAACGTCCAGAAGGGGTCAACCTCATCAATGAATACGTTTTGCGGCACGGTAGTAATTCGAACAATCCCGCACGGCTCAGATTGTGGAGCTCCGCACACGAGCCGTATGTTGTCGAACCGCATTTTCGCAGCGCCACCTACTGGCTCAAGTACAATGAGGTTTACGACTTCCTCGACATTCATTGGACCGCCGCCAAACGCACCAATGTTGCTTTGGATAACGTCACTTAGTGCTAGAGACACTGATGTCCATTCATCAGTAGGGAGGTTAGCAAGTGGAACTTGAGTAAACCCAATATTTGGAAAGCCGCTGTCAACGCCTACTTGCAGCGCGGTCGCTTGTGTGTCGGCACTGTCGATGTACACGTCAAATTTTAATTCGCCGCCATAAAACTCGTTGTTGTCGGCTCTACCCATTCCAAATAACTCAAAGGTGTTGCCTTCTGGGTCGTTTATTTGAATATTTCCACCGCCACTGGTAGTGACTTCGATTACCGTACCTCTCGTCGTGTCACTTGACTCTACTTCAGCAACCGTTAGCGCACCGTCATTGTCGAAAACACCAATGCCCAAAGGTCTTTCGCTGTTAGTGCCGCTAAATAATACGCCCGGAGCATCGTCATACAGAGGAAACGTATTTACGACGACATCTTGTGGGGGCGGCGTACCGTCACCTCCTTGAGTGATGACAAACGGGTCTACCTCATCAATGCTATTTTCGCATCCAAGACCATCGCCTACAGGTGGCAGAGGGCATTGATAAACGCGGATATAGTCAACCAAAAGTTGCCCAGGAAATATGTCTGCGTCATTAGGGTTGGGAACACCTGCAGGATTACCTCCAACGGCCAAATTAACAATAAGGTGTTGGTCTTCATTGAAAGGTGCATCGTCCTCACCAGAGAGAAACCCTTCCATTTGGTTTTTGAAATAGTAATTCCAGTAGGTGTCTCTGCTGATCGTAAAATAATGATCACCGTCTACAAACCAACGAATGCGCTGTGAGTCCCACTCAACCGCGTATTGGTGAAAACCATCAGTAGGGTCGATATCGTAGGTTTTAGACTCGCTAACATTCAGTGGAAATCGCTGACCAAAGTGTGCTGTCCCTGCGACAAATGGCGTAGCCTGACCGAAGCTTTCCATGACGTCTATCTCACCACGCGCCGCCCACTCGCCAAATGGCGAAGGATCGCTGCCAAGAGTCCAAAAAGCCGCCCAAAGTCCAACACCCTCAGGAACTTTGATACTCGCTTCTATTCGACCATACGTAAAATCGAACAAGCTCTGCGTTCGCATGCGGCCGGAAGTGTAAGCAAAATTAGGATCTGGAGAGTCACCAACACGTGCTTCAATAATTAACGTTCCGTCTTCTACAGTGATATTGTCGGCAGTGTAGTATTGTAACTCATTGTTACCCCATCCTGGCGGTAATCCCACTGACGTGCCGTCTCCGACTTGTATTTCCCACTTGCTCGTATCTACAGCGGAGCCGTCGAATTCATCAGCCCAAACAAGCTCGAAATTTGCTGAGGTAGGAGGAGGTGGATTTTCAAGCTGGCCGCCTATAGCTTCATCATCATTTTGACAGCCACCTAAAAGCATGGAAGCGCTTACAATTGACGCTAGACTTAACAAGTTGAGAGTTGGTCTGCTCATGTGTTTTTCTCTTGTTGACAGGACTGGTAGTGGATACTCTTGTGCACGTTTATCGCTTTGTATTTGATTTTTCTAAGCGTTATGTGAGCACCCAAGGTTAAGTTATAGTCAAAAAAAGCCAAATTAAAAGAAAAATTATCGTTAATTTAATGTTAATTTTAACTTTGGGAAGGATAAAATGTTAGCTGTCGATGTGTTCGCCTCTGCTCTTTGAAGCTAAGTAAGAGAAAGTTCTGTTAATTAGAAATATAGATCTTTTGAATGCTTTAGGCGGGAAAAAGAAAATGAATTTAATGGTCATCACACGAATGACAGCGACATACACTGAATAATCTGATTAAGGCGTGCTGGCAAACGAATCTGCCAGCACTAATCAGCTGTTTAACCGGATATTGCTTCTTTCTGTACTTTGGGTTTGCGCGCCGACATTAGTATTGTCAGCCAAACGAGCACGCCACACAAGGCTAGGGCAAGACCTACCCAGCCGGTTGAAGCATAGCCATAGCCTGCGGATAATGCCATACCAGCAAGCCAAGGTCCCAACGCATTTGCCGTGTTGAAAGCCGCGTGATTCATCGCTCCAGCCAGTGTTTGTGCGTCGCCTGCAACGTCCATTAGCCTGGTTTGTAGCGGTACGACCATGCCACCGCCAATACCGATGAAAAATAACGATGTTGCCATGAGGTAAGGGTTGCCCATAGATGCTGCGTACGCAGCTGCTGATAAGCCAAGCAGTAGTTGAAACATTATGGCTGAAGTGAGCAGTCGCCCTTCAGAATACCGCCCGGCAATAATGTTACCCAGCGTTACGCCAATACCGTAAATTAATAAGGTTGCAGATATTCCCCATTCTGGGGTTGTGGTGGTGCTCAGGTACGAGGCACTGAAGTAGGAGTACACCGAAAACATACCACCAAAGCCAATAGCGCCCATTAGTAGGACTAGCAAAACATCTTTATTTTTTAGCGCCTTAAGCTCAGTGAGCGGTTTTGCATCTGGGTTAGGACCACGGTATGGTGCGGTTTTCCATACCATTAGCGCAGTTATCAATGCGAAAGCCGAAATCATGAAGAACCCTGTTCTCCAACCAAATACTTGCCCTATGCCACTGATTGACGGCACACCAATAATATTGGCGATAGCCAAGCCTAGAATGACGTTACTGACGGCTTGCGCCCGTTTATTTTTGCCGGCAATGTCTGCAGCAAATAGCATGGCGATACCGAAATATGCGCCATGAGGAAGGCCGGCAATAAAACGAGCGATATTCATTGTCCATTCTGACCATGCCAGCGCTGTAAATAGGTTTCCAACGGCATAAAACACCATCATCGAAATAAGCATGGTGCGGCGGGCAAGCCGAGAAAAGAAAATAGTGATGAGCGGCGCCCCCACAACCACGCCAATGGCATAGGCACTAATTGCGTAGCCTGCAATATGTTCGGTAATGCCAAAATCTTCAGCGAAGTAAGGTAATAAACCCATTGCAGCAAACTCGCTACAACCAATCACAAAGGTACCGAAAGCCAGCCAAAATGTAATGGTGGCCAGCGAATATTCGCCCGCGTTAAGAGAGTGGTTGGTATCCGCTGTGTTAAAGGCCATCTTGTCAGTTTGATTTCCCATAAATTACCTTTTGTTCCTTCTGCACCTATCCGTCGACTAGAGATGATCGTATCATCCTCAAGCTATCAAGGTAACGGTAGTTGATAAGATTTATTATTTAATTCAACGGGTTAATTGTTTTATTTATGTTAATGGAAATGGGCTGGTGTGTTTTTTTTAAGATAGTCACAATGGTATTTGCAATATAAAACCCTGACTTTTAAGCAAAAAATCAATACTTCACAAAAATATAACTCAAATAATGATTAATACTTACCGTAAAACGCTTGCAGACTTAAGCGCAGCTTTCAGTGTCGACTTTCCACTTCACATACAATACGCAAAACAAGCAGTATGTTTTGCCTCACAAAGAGGCTAACACATGAGCACAACGTCGATGCGAAGCGGACTTGGGCTGGGAGTAACAGATTGGCTGCCTTTGCTAGGTGGTTATTTTCTCGTTGCCATTTCTATTGGGCGTGATAGCAGTTCAGGCGAGGTTTTATCATTCGATCTAGCTTTCGCGCTGCTGGTTTAAGTTCCTTTCTTCCCCAGTGCCTTATCACCCCAAATTTCTTTTAAACTCTGGTCGCGGCCACAGTTCCATCGATAGAATTGGTAGCGAACAGGACTTTTTTTGTAGAAATCTTGATGGCCAATTTCATCGCCCTTTATCGGATAAAAGGTAGAGGCGTCTAGAATAGGCGTAACAACCTCTTTATTCGGAAATTGGGCTTTTACTGCCGCCTTTGTTTTTTCTGCAATTGCCCGCTCTTTGTCGTTAGCAACAAATATGGCGCTTAAGTAGCTTGGGCCTTTATCACAAAACTGGCCTCGGCTGTCGAAGGGATCTATGTTTACCCAAAAATGATCAAGAATATCTCGGTATGAAAGTTTTGATCCATCATAGGTTATTTTAACCGCTTCATAGTGCCCTTTGTGATTGCCGTTGTAGGTTGGATTTGGCGCACTTCCACCGGTGAAGCCAGAGACTACATCCGTTACCCCCTCTAGCTTTTCAAAATCCGCTTCCATACACCAAAAGCAGCCACCCGCTAAAACGGCTTCGTCTGCATAAGATGCTGGTAACAAAATAGCGGTACTAAGCACAGCGCTTACAAGTAATGTAAAGAAAGTTGATTTCATTTTTTACCTTTTGTTGTGATGACGAGGTCTGCGCTAATAATTAGAAATGTCGCCATGGTGCAAAACTATTGACCTACTTCCTAATCATACACGCCACACCAATAGAGAACATTTAAGTGCGCGAAATATTTCATCGCAGTATTCGTCTTCTGCTGTTTCTCCACCTTTTTAGCGTTGTCCTTTCAAAAAAAATTAAGCAATGCAGCACGTAAAATTTTCATTTTAGTCTGTAGTCTAACTATGTTTTTAGGCATTAGCTTACTTTACGTGTAGACCTGTTCTTTCTTAAGGCCACGCACAACAGGGGGGGAGCGCTAAATTGCGATGTCGGCAAAGCGTTTGCATTATTGATGTTATCTAGAAGCCGACTTGTTTGACCGCAGGTTGGTTTTAACCCGCTTATTGCTAAATGCTCTGTTTAAAGCAGTTCAGTTAGAGTTTGAATATGTTCGAAGCAGTTAAAACGTTTAGCGTGAAGTAAGTTCAGTCAAAAATATAAGGATGAATGATATGTCGATAGTAAAATCAGGTAGTGCAGCGTACAAACCACTTGGCAAAAAAGGGAAGGGAAGTATTTCTACCGAAACAGGTGCCTTATCTAATCAGCCCTATGGTTTTAATACGCGATTCGAAGACGGAAAAGGGACTAACCCCGAAGAGCTAATTGGTGCTGCTCACGCAAGTTGCTTCACAATGGCGCTTTCATTTGCACTGTCAGACGCTGGCTATGACGATGGCGAGTTAAATACGACGGCTAAAATCACTTTAGAGAAGAGCGATGACGGTTTTGAAATTACTCAGTCAGCGCTAAGCCTGGATGCCAATGTTGAAGGGATTACCGAAGATGAGTTCGAAAAAATCGCACAGGACGCGAAAGAGAATTGCCCCGTATCTCAACTTCTAAACGCTAATATTACGTTGGAATACAAACTGAACAAAAGCTGAGAAAACAGTAAAAAACTTTTTTCAAACAGATGAGAGAAAAGCGGCATTGGCCGCTTTTCTTGATTTTGGAATTCATCGATTTCATTTGAATTCTCAATATACGCTCCAGGGTTTATTTCCCAATTACACCACAAGCAACGCGCTCACCACCGCCGCCCAGCTTTTTAGGAGAATCAGAATAATTGTCGCCGCCTGCGTGGATCATCAGTGCACGGCCTTCAATATCCTCTAACTCAAGCTCGGGAGCAAACACTGGCTTTGTGGCGTTCCCATTTTCATCGACATAAAGTACGGGAAGATCGCCCTCGTGACCTTTTTCAGACCATGGTTCACGGTGCCTACCGGTATCTTCTGGGTCGAAATGTCCACCAGCCGCGCCACCGAGTACTTTTTTCCCATCTTTCATCGCAGGTGAGCAGTCACCATTTTGGTGAACATGAAAGCCATGAACACCCGGTGTTAAGCCTGAAAGCTTTGGCGTGAACACGACGCCATCGTCGTCGTAGCTGCTTACCATTACGGTACCAATACTTTTGCCCGTTTTTAAATCATTCATCACCACATCTTTTCCATCTTCTTGGTGATGCGCTGCAAAACTGCCCGCACTTACTATCAATGATATCGACCCTGCTAGGGTTGAGAGTAAACGTTTTTTCATAGTGTTCTCCTTCACTAAGATGTTGAAATATTGCCTTGCAATTACATAGGCACTGCACAGTTAGAACAGCACAAAGCAAACCACATTGAATTTGATTGACGAATAGGATTAGGAAAATGAAGGTAGCCCGCGTGGTTATTGATGTGTAGAAAGAAAAGTTAATTGTATTAAAGAGTTAAATTGATAACTTACAAAATCAGAAGTGAATTTTCTGTGAAAATCTTACGTAATGTACTGCGTAAAATTGAAGTTACGTGGCTAGGTAAACCTTTAATTACACCGTTAAAACTCAGTTACAATATGTCGCTAGCACTCTTAGCGTATTAGACTTAAAGTGATTACACATTAATTTGATAAGGGCGGGATATGTATACGCTTTACGGCTACCCGAAAACGCGCTCGGTACGAATAGCATGGGCGTTGGAAGAAATTGGTTTACCTTACGACTACAAGGTTATTGATTTAAAGGCAGGAGAGCATCTGTCTGATGAATATAAGGCAATTAGCCCCGCCGCCAAAATCCCAGTACTTACAACACCTGAAGGTACCTTGAGTGAATCAGCAGCTATTGTCACTTTTTTGGCTGAAAGACACGGCATGCATGAATTTATCCCTGAGGCCGGCAGTTTCGGTAGAGCCAAGTATGAAGAGATGATGCTATTTCTTACCAGCGAGTTAGAACAGCCTATCTGGAACTTAGCGAAGCACACCTTTGCGTTGCCTAAAGAGCAGAGACTAGCGCAAATGCGAGATGTAGCGGTGTGGGAGTTTAAGCGCGTGTTGCCTGTATTTTCTTCTATGCTTGGCGACAAAGAATTTGTGTGCGGAAGCATGTTTACCATGGCCGACGTTATAGCAGGTCATATTTTAGCGTGGGCGAGAGGGAGTAAATTAGACTTAACATTAGATGGAAAACTAGAGAATATTTCAGTTTACGCGCAGTGCGTATTAAGTCGTGAAGCGTATGAAAGAGCATGGCGAAAAGAAATGGCTCAGATAGCCGAAAACTAATAATGCATGTCAATAATCTCAAGATGAGACTTATAAAGCTTCTCTTAAAAGCAGTTAACGTTGAGGCTTTTTATAGAAATGCAGCAAGCGTGGTTTAAATAACGTCTGGTGGTTTAGCGTAGCCGCTAAGCTGTGTAGCACTTAAAATTACAACGAATTAAAAACGACAGCGCCTTTAACTTAACGCGGCGGCGAGACACTCGCGAGATAATGGCGATTACAACAAGGAACAAAAATGAAAGTATTCAAAACACTAGTGGTCAGTAGCGCAGTAACTATGGCATTAGGCCTTAGCGCTGCCTCGGCATTGGCCCATAACCATGCAGAACAGCCAATCGACAAAGCAAGTGTGTCGGCGACGAAGGATGCATCTGAGCACGATAAGCTTTTTGCACTCTTTGCGGCTGCCGACCAGCGGAATATAGAACTAAACCCCATTATGGCTATTTTCCGTGGCGATATGCGCTATGCAGATAGAATGGGCGATTTCTTAACAGACTCCCATGCACTAGCTGGCAAAACGGCCACACTGCTAAACTTGTCAGAGCTTAAACAAATTGACCGTAGCCAATTAAGCGATACAGACAAGCTTGCCTACGATGTATTTAAATACAACCAAGAGCGCTCGCTGAAAATGTCGACAGACGAGATTGAAGCGCTAACGGAAGTTCGCCCTGTTAACCATTTCAGCGGGTTTCACACCTTCTATCCAACCTTTGCTAGCGGAAAGGGCGCAGCGCCATTTAAAACGGTAGAGGATTACGAAAATAACCTATCTCGCCATGAGGATTATATTGCGATTTCTGACCGCGCTATCGATAAGTTTCGAGAAGGCATGGAAAGTGGCGTGCTTGAAACCAAGCTTACTATTGACCGCGTAATTAAGCAGTTTGATACTCAGTTAGCTATCCCAATTAAAGAGTCACAATATTGGGGGCCAGTCACTATGTTCCCAGAGAGCTTTTCCGATGAAGAAAAAGCCCGTTTAACCGCTGATTATGAGAAAGCGACGCAAGAGATTTACGATGCAACAACGCGTATGCGTGACTTTCTTCGCGACGAGTATCTTCCCGTAGCCCGTGAAAGCATTGGCCTTAGCGATATGAAAGGTGGCGCTAAGCTTTACCAGCTTATGGTGGAAGGTTCAACGACACTGCCAATGACGCCTGATGAACTTCACAAGTTGGGCTTAAAAGAAGTTAAGCGTATTAAAAACGACATGCTTGAAATTAAGGATGAAGTGAAGTTTGAAGGGACGCTAAACGAGTTCTTCGACTATGTACGCAACGATCCTAAGTTTAAGCCTGAAAGTCGCGAGGCACTAACGCAAAGCTATTACGATATTGGCCGCGAAGTTGACGAGAAAATTGATCAGTACTTTTCCTTATTGCCCAAGTCTGAACTAGAAATAAAACCTTACGACCCTGCTATCGAGCAATTTAGCGCGGGTGGTTCTTATCAGCCGGGCACGCCCGATGGTTCGCGCCCAGGTACTTTCTACTTTAACGCGTATGACCTTCCTAGTCGCTTAACCACAGGAAACGTTACCTTGTACCTACACGAAGGCGCGCCGGGTCACCATTTCCAAGTGAGTCTAGCGCAGGAAAATGAAGCGCTGCCTTCATTTATGCGCTTTAGTTTCCTTCCTGCCTTCGGTGAAGGCTGGGCGCTGTATTCTGAAACGTTAGGCTACGAAATGGGCTTCTTCGATGACCCATGGAATCGCTATGGTACGCTTCAAGATGAACAACTGCGCGCCATGCGTTTAGTGGTAGATACGGGTATCCATTCCAAAGGATGGACCCGTGAACAAGCTATCGACTTTATGCTTGATAATTCAGGTATGACACGTACAGAAGTTGTGGCAGAGGTAGAGCGTTATATCGCCATTCCGTCACAGGCACTATCTTACAAGGTCGGCGCACTTAAAATTCAAGAATTGCGCGCTCGTGCAGAGAAAGCGCTGGGTGATAATTTCGATATTCGAGAATTTCATGCGCAAGTGCTAAATACAGGTGGTATACCTTTGGCCATTCTTGAACAAAAAATTGACCGCTGGATTGCGAGCCAGAAAAGTTAGAGAGCATCTACACACTAGGTAGACGTTAATACATATTAAAGCCAGCAAGTTTAAAGCCTTGCTGGCTTTTTTCGTTTTTGCGACCAGTGGCAGTGATATTGGTAAGTAGCTTCACTAGAGTGGGTAATTATCTATGCGGATTGTATTAATCATTATTTGAGACTTATAAGGAAGCGGAAAATGGATTTAGGGCTATTTTCGTTGAGTTTAGCGGTAAAGGACATCAGCAAGTCGAAGGCATTTTATGAGGCGTTGGGTTTTGAAGCCATGCCTTCATGCGGCTCGGTGGAAGACAAATGGTTAATGATGAAAAATGGCACCACCATGATTGGCCTATTCGAAGGCATGTTTGAAGACAACATTATGACTTTTAATCCTGACGATGTAAGAGCTCTTCAAGGGAATTTAGTGGCGCAGGGTATAGGGTTAGAGGTTCCTGTGAAAGGCGATAGCGGCCCTGGGCATTTAATCGTTAAAGACCCAGACGGCAACGCTATCATGTTTGATCAGTTTTAAATATTCGCTGCGAGCTCCGCGCCTTGACGAATCGCACGCTTGGCGTCTAGCTCTGCAGCTACATCAGCCCCACCTATAATGTGTACAGTTAACCCCGCATTTTCCAGCGGTTCTTGGAGAGGCTTAAACGGCTCTTGGCCTGCGCAGACTATGACGTTATCGACTGGCAGTACTTTAGGCGTATCGTTAATCAGTACGTGAAGGCCTTCATCGTCCACTTTCTCGTAGCTCACACCATTTATCATTTGGACATTATGGTGTTTTAATGATTGCCTGTGGATCCAGCCCGTTGTTTTGCCAAGCCCCTTGCCTACTTTTGAGGTCTTACGCTGAAGTAAATAAACGTCGCGGTCTGATGGCTCTATCGCTTTTTGTTTGAGCGCACCTGGCGTTGAATAATCTTTGTCGATACCCCAGTGGTCAAGCCATTTATCTTTATCTTTGGCTAAATGTTCATGCTCAACTAAAAACTCTGCCACATCAAAACCGATGCCGCCAGCGCCCACAATTGCTACTTTTTTGCCTACCGGCTTGTGGTCTCGCAATACATCCAAATAGCTCATCACTTTGGGGTGGTCGTGGCCTTCAATTGTCAGTTTACGTGGGTTGATACCGGTAGCTAACACGACTTCATCAAAACCGCCTTTAGCAAGGTTTTCAGCATTCACGTCGGTATTAAGATGGATAGTAACGCCAACACGTGCCAACTGATTATCGAAATAGCGTAATGTTTCGTAAAACTCTTCTTTGCCAGGCACTTGCTTAGCGTAGTTAAACTGCCCGCCAATCTCAGCGGCTTTATCGAACAAGTGTACGTCGTGACCACGTTCAGCGGCATACATGGAAAATGCCAGTCCAGCTGGACCTGCACCTACAACCGCTAACTTTTTCTTGTTTTGGGTGGCTTCAAAAGTCAGTTCAGTTTCATAGCATGCCTGTGGATTAACTAGGCAGCTTGCACGCTTTTGTTCAAATGCATGATCTAGGCAGGCTTGGTTACACGCAATACAGGTGTTGATAAGCTTAGATTCATTGCGCATGGCTTTGGCAACAAAGTGTGCATCAGCCAAGAAAGGGCGGGCCATCGACACCATATCAGCATGACCTTGAGCCAACACCGACTCTGCAACTTCAGGCGTATTGATACGGTTAGTCGTAATAAGAGGGACAGACACCTCTTTTTTCATCCGTTCGGTTATCCAGGTAAACGCCGCGCGAGGCACCGAGGTGGAAATAGTGGGGACCCGCGCTTCGTGCCAACCAATGCCGGTATTAATTAGCGTAGCACCTGCTTTTTCAATTTCTTTAGCCAAGTACACGACTTCATCCCATTTAGCCCCGCCTTCAACCAAATCGAGCATAGACAGTCGGTAAATAATTATGAAGTTAGTACCTACTTTTTCCCGTACGCCTTTAACTATCTCTACAGCAAGACGAGCACGGTTTTCCAGACTGCCGCCCCATTCGTCACTTCTATGATTGGTACGCTCGCAGAAAAACTGGTTTATAAGGTAGCCTTCAGAGCCCATAATTTCGACGCCGTCGTATCCAGCATCTTGAGCTAAGCTAGCGCATTTTATGTAGTCTTTAATGGTACTTCTTACGCCCCGTGAGGAAAGTTCCCGTGGCTTAAAAGGCGTGATAGGCGACTTCATAGGTGAGGCAGAAACGGCAAGCGGATGATAGCCGTAACGCCCTGAATGCAGAATTTGCATGCAGATCTTGCCGTTTTCTTTATGCACTGCTTCAGTAATAACACGATGTTTTTTGGCATGACTTGAACGGGTCATTCTGCCTGCAAATGGCGCTACCCAACCTGAAATATTAGGGCTGATCCCGCCAGTTACGATAAGACCTGCACCGCCTTTCGCACGCTCGGCATAAAATGCAGCGAGTTTGTCAAATCCGCCTTTTTCTTCTTCAAGGCCAAGATGCATAGACCCCATTAGCGTTCTATTTCGAAGCGTGGTAAAGCCTAAATTTAGTGGTTCAAGTAGGTGAGGGTATGGTGAAGGCTGCGATGCGGGCGTATTCATAATTATTCTCTGTTTTTATATGCTATGAAGGCGGCTGGTTTATGGTTTACGAGCTAAGTTTACCGTATAGCGTTAAACGCTAGCTTGACCGACCAGTTGTTCTGATTATTTACCACTGCATGCAAATGGTAAAGTAGAGTCATCAAGTTTTTATGAAAATAAAAAAGCGAGATACCAGTTGAACGGAAATCTCGCTTTTTAGAGTTTAACTTTATCAACCCTGATTTGGTGTACCGCATAAGCTAGCTGTTACACTTATGTATATGTATGCAATAAAGTGCTGAAATATGCCCTTATCTATTCATCAACATACATTTTTTGCTGGAATTTCAACGTTTGTTTACTCGCGCCTTTTTGCACATCAATCTCAAACCTAAAGGTTTCCTGATCGCGAAACGGTAAAACAGCTAAATAATAAATTGCGTCGCCATCTTCAACTTTTTTGAAGGTGAGCTTGCGAGCGTTACCTAAGAGGTTCTTTGCTGTACCTGTGACGTCTGCACGTTGCGCTTCGCCAGAAACTTTGTCGAGTACAGAAATGTTCACCAGCGCATTGAACTTACTTCTTACGATGCCATAGCTAGCAGCAACTTCAGGCGTTAAAAATGGGGTGCCGACCACCATGTAATGTACATCCCATTCACCCAGCGTTTGCTTTTGTTCGGCAAAAGCAGAGATGCTTAGGCAAGCCATAGCTATTGCAAGAAATGCCAAATAGCCTTTTTTAATACGGTTTGATTTATTCATGATAGACCTTATCGTTGCCTTCATTTTTACCTGTGTTTTTCCGCTCACGATGCAATAAACGTCATTACTTGGACCGCAGATACCTTATTGATATGTCGATATGTAGACATTCATTACATAGGAAAAGTATCTTGGATCAGTAGCTGTAAAAACTGTAATGCAATGATGGCGATAAGCACTGATAAGTCCAAGCCGCCTAATGGAGGAATCACCTTGCGGATAGGCGCTAAAAACGGTTCAGTAAGCTGATATAAAACGTAGTCAACAGGAGACTGACCTTGTGATACCCAGCTTAAAATAGCCCGTAACAGCAACACCCAAAACATCAGTGATAAGGTTTCTTTTACCACGCCAATCACTGACAGTATTGCAATGCCGATAGGATTGAGGCTCCCGCCAAACATCAAGCCAAGCGTGATGAGCTTTAGGGCGCACACTGCTACTGCCAACACAAAGGTAGCGGTGTCGAATCTGCCGATTGACGGGATAACACGGCGCAACGGCCCCACAATAGGGTGGGTTGCTTTTACTACAAATTGACTCATTGGGTTATAAAAATCTGCTTGAACCACTTGTAGCCAAAGGCGCAGAATAACCACCATCAAATAAAGGCTAAATAAGGTATCAACCAAAAATACCGTTGCATTCATGTTGTGCTTTTCCTAAAACGTTATAGCTGTTTTGCCATTTCTTCTGCACGTGAAACTGCTGCGCGCATCGATTTGCTGACAATGTCTTTTAAACCTTCATTAATGAAAGTATTTACGGCTTCTGCTGTCGTGCCGCCTTTAGATGTAACTTGGGCACGAAGCTCGCTTAATTCAAGATTGGGGTTGTTACAAACCATTTCGGCTGCGCCTAACATGGCCTGCTGAACCATTAAGCGAGACTGGGCTTTATCGAAGCCCATGTTCATTGCTTCTTCCTGCATATTTTGCAGGAACAAGAAGAAATAAGCAGGGCTGCTGCCTGCTGCAGCGATAACACCGTTAATCCCCTCTTCTTTATCTACCCATACGGTTTCGCCCACGCTGTTCATCGCATCGTCAACGTATTGTCTGTCAGATTCTGAAACCGTGTCGTCGGCATACATGCCAGACATACCTTTACCCAATAAGCTTGGGGTGTTAGGCATAATACGAACAACAGGGTATTCACCACCTAGCATTTCTTGCAGCCGAGCGACGGGAAGACCGGCAGCAATACTCATAAACAACTTGCCAGATAGGTCATTGTTCTTTTGTAACTCGGCGCACATATCGCCCATTATTTGTGGTTTTACCGCAAGCACGATGGCATCAGCGAATTGGCAAGCTTCATCGTTAGACTGTGTGGTATGAATACCAAACTCGGCTTTCAGGCCGTCTAACTTGGGTGTGGAAGGGTTTGCCGCCAAGATATTTTCTTTGGCGTAACCTGATTTGATAAGACCACTGATGATGCTGCGGCTCATGTTACCCGCGCCAATAAATGCTAATTTTTTCTGTTGCATGTAAATCCTATTAATTAGTTTCGTTTAAGTCTGTGTAGTGAGGTGTCGACCTAATTTCGTTTACCGAAAATAGCGGTACCTACGCGCACCATCGTCGACCCGTGCTGGATCGCTTCTGCCATATCACTACTCATTCCTACGGATAGGGTATCAAAATTGCTCAGTGATGTATGGTAGTGGTCGAATAATTCTTTAAGTTTGGCGAGCGACTTATGCTGCTGCTCTTCACTTGGGTTGGCTTTGGGAATGGCCATTAACCCTCGCAACGTTAAGCGTTCCTGCGATTCAATGAACTCGATAAGAGAAGGTAATTCGCCAAGAGATATACCGGACTTACTCTCTTCGTCATCAATATTCACCTGAATACATACATTCAGCGGCGGCAATGAGTCTGGTCGTTGCTCGTTCAAGCGGCGAGCAATTTTTTCTCTGTCTACGGACTGAACCCAATCGAAATGCTCAGCGACGATTTTAGTTTTGTTTGATTGGATTGGGCCAATCATATGCCATTCCAGATCATCGAGATAAGAAAGTTCCTGAACCTTTTCAACACCTTCCTGTACGTAATTTTCACCGAACATTCGTTGTCCCGCTTCATACGCTTCCATGATATCTGATACGGGTTTTGTTTTGCTAACCGCTAGCAATTTAACGGAATTTGGTGGACGATGTGCACTGGTAGCGGCTTGGTCTATTCCTTTTAGTGCGGAATTTAGTCTTTCTGCTATTGTTTGCATTATTCACCTTGTTTTGGAGAAGTGGTTGTGGATATTACCGAACTTTTGGCTTTCAGTGTTAAGAATAACGCCTCAGATTTACACTTATCAGCGGGCCTACCACCAATTATTCGTGTAGATGGCGAAATGCGTAAACTGAACGTGCCTGCTCTCGATCACAAGCAAGTACACAGTCTCATTTATGAGATTATGAATGACATGCAGCGCAAAGAATACGAAGAAAATCTAGAAACAGATTTTTCTTTCGAAGTAAATGGCCTGTCGCGCTTTCGTGTAAATGCATTCGTTCAAAATCGAGGCGCTGCCGCGGTACTGCGTACCATTCCTAGCAAGGTATTAACGCTTGAAGATTTAGGCGCGCCTGAAATTTTCAAAGAGATAATAAACCAACCTACGGGGATTGTACTTGTAACAGGGGCAACGGGGTCAGGTAAAAGTACCACGCTTGCGGCCATGGTCGACCATATCAACACCCATAAGCGCGAGCACATTCTTACCATTGAAGACCCTATCGAATTCGTGCACGACAACAAGCTTAGCTTGGTAAACCAGCGGGAAGTACACCGCGATACGCACTCGTTTAATAACGCACTGCGCTCGGCGCTTCGTGAAGACCCAGACGTAATTCTAGTCGGTGAGCTACGTGACTTAGAAACCATACGCCTTGCCATTTCAGCTGCCGAAACCGGCCATTTAGTATTTGGCACTCTTCACACCAACTCTGCACCAAAAACCATTGACCGTATTATCGATGTTTTCCCGGCAGAAGAAAAAGCCATGGTGCGTTCTATGTTGTCGGAATCATTGCGTGCGGTTATTTCACAGACACTGCTTAAGAAAGTAGGCGGAGGCCGGGTTGCTGCCCATGAAATTATGGTGGGGATCCCCGCTATTCGTAACCTTATTCGCGAAGATAAAGTGCCGCAAATGTACTCGGTTATTCAAACGGGTCAGGCTCATGGTATGCAAACCATGGATCAGTGTCTTCAGCGCTTAGTGGCGATGGGTGTTATTACTAAACAAGACGCCGCTGCAAAGTCAGTTGATAAACAGTCGATGAACAGTTTCTAGAGGCCATCATGTTAGATTCATTACTTCAAAAAATGGTCGATACCAACGCATCGGATTTGTTCGTAACGGCGGGATTCCCCGTAAGCGCCAAAATTAACGGCAAACTTACGCCAGTGACGGAAAGTGCAACATCGGAAGAGGCATCGCTGGCGCTGGTTCACGAAGCGATGACCGAAAAACAGCAGAATGAGTTTCACACCACCAAAGAGTGTAACTTCGCCATAGTACGAGAGGGCATTGGTCGTTTCCGCTGTTCCGCATTTTGGCAGCGTGACCAAGCGGGCATGGTGATTCGCCGCATCGTTACTCAAATACCGAAAGCTGATGATTTGGGTCTGCCGCGAGTATTAAAAGAAATTATTATGGCTAAGCGCGGTCTGGTTCTATTTGTAGGTGGAACAGGCACGGGTAAGTCCACGTCACTGGCTGCGCTTATTGGACATAGAAATGAAAATTCGCACGGGCATATACTGACTATTGAAGACCCCATTGAGTTTGTTCATGAGCATAAAAACTGTGTTATTACCCAGCGCGAGGTGGGCATAGATACTCAGTCTTTCGACGACGCCCTTAAAAGTTCGCTACGTCAGGCGCCTGATGTCATTCTTATTGGTGAAATTCGTTCAATGGAAACCATGGAATATGCCATGTCGTTTGCTGATACCGGGCATTTGTGTGTGGCTACGCTGCACGCTAACAATGCGAACCAAGCTATTGAACGTATTATGCATTTAGCGCCGAAAGATCAGCACGATAAGTTGCGCTTTGACTTAAGCTTAAACATCCGCGCCATTGTTGCGCAGCAACTAGTACCAACGCCAGACGGCAAGGGTAGGGTTGCGGCAATAGAAATACTGCTTAATTCGCCGCTAGTGCGCGACCTAATACAGCGCAATGAAATAGGCGCGTTAAAAGAAGCAATGAAAAAAGGCAAAGAGCAGGGCATGCAGAGCTTTGATATGGCCCTGTATGATTTGTACAAAGCGGGTAAGATTGATATGGACCAAGCGCTGCACCACGCCGACTCGCCTAATGACCTGCGCTTAATGATCAAGCTTGATACCAGCGACGGTTCTAGCTTAGGTACACTGTCAAATGTATCTATTGATATGGATGACTAATTGCTTTCGCTTTCTGCTGAAATCCCTTTAGGGGGAGCTGCATTTGAAACGCTTACTGAAATAAAGCAGTAGAGAGACACGTTTTTCTCGCATGATGAGCAGCCCACGGGCTGCTTTTGTGTTTAACAAGAGGGTAGCCATTGAAAAAACTCTTCACTTCACAAGACGCTTTTGAACTTCAAGCGGTTCGCAGCGAGCTTGACGCTTTATCTATTCCTTATATGGTAAAAAATGAGTTTGCCAGTGGCGCAATCGGAGAGCTGCCTTGGCAAGATTCTCAGCAGGAAGTGTGGCTTGTTGACGATAGCTGGTATGCAAGAGCGTCGAAAGTTATTGAGCTCTTCATTCAAAAATCAAACGATAAGGCATTATCTAGTGAAGACTGGATTTGCGGTGAGTGCAGTGAACAAAACGGCGCTGCTTTTGATGTCTGCTGGCAGTGTGGGGCAGAAAAATAATAACAGCAAGAGCCAGCAGCATACAAAGGTCAACAGGCCTTAACAATTATTCGTACTGACTCTCGCTCCAGCTAGCGAATATTACACAGGCCGACACACTATCAACCTTATCTTTAGTCAGTTTCTTATAGCCACCTAACTCAAACAGCATGGCTTTAGCGTCTGTGGTAGTCAGTCGCTCATCACAGGTGTCAACGGCCACTTTAAAACGCCCATGTAGACGGTTTGCAAATTTGCGGGCGCGTTGAGTCATCTCCTGCTCAGTACCATCCATATTAAGCGGTAAACCCACCACCACGATATGCGGTTGCCATTCTTCGTAAAGCTTTTCTATTAACGTCCAGTCAGGAATACCGTCTCGTGCCTTCAGCGCTGCAAGAGGGGAAGCCGTACCGGTAATTTCCTGACCTACCGCCACGCCAATGCTTTTGGTACCAAAATCAAACGCAAGTACCGTACGATTTCCTATATCAGGCATGTCCCGCTCCCGGTGCTAGCTGCCATACATCCACACCGAGTTTATTTACTGTTGCTTGCCATTTCTTGTGCATAGGCGTGTTAAACAGAATTTCTTCGTCAGCTTCGATGGTGAGCCATGCGTTTTCCTGCATTTCCTTCTCAAGCTGACCGGCTGTCCAGCCCGCGTACCCCAAAGCAATCAAAACGTCTTCAGGGCCTTCATCATTGGCAATAGCAGTCAAAATGTCCTTGGAGGTGGTCACCATAACCCCTGGTGCAAGCTTTAAGCTAGATGCCCACTCTCTTTGCGACGAGTGCAGCACAAATCCTCGCTCTTGGCTTACAGGACCGCCAGCCAGCACGATTTGCTCTGCTTTGTCGTCAGACACAGTGAGTTCTTTATCAGTCTGTTCAAGAAGCTGCTTCACGTTCATGGTAGAGGGTTGATTTACTACAATACCCATAGCACCTTCAGCGTTGTGTTCACAAATATAAATGAGTGAGCGAGAAAAATACGGATCGTCCAAACTAGGCATCGCGACCAGAAAATGATTTTGTAGGCTTTTTAATTCCGTCATAGTTTGTCTTTTATCTACTATCTTTTGCTCTGTGAGGGCCTTTACACTATTGAAGCTAAAGGCGCTCTATCCACTCATATTTGCTTTTTACGATACGAACTGCACTGTGTTACCAATACAACCTTACTTTATTTACTGGCTAAGCGCTTTTCAATGGCGTCAAACAGCGCACCCATTATATTAACATCGTAAGCTGCTTCTATTTCTCTTACGCAAGTTGGGCTAGTAATGTTTATTTCAGTAATTTTGCTGCCAATAACATCAAGTCCTACAAATAAAATGTTATTTTCCTTGAGCGTTGGCGCGATGGCTTCGGCTAGGGCGCGGTCAGAATCTGAGATTGGCTGAGGGCGTCCTGTACCGCCAGCGGCTAGGTTACCTCTGGTTTCCCCTTTTGTAGGCAGTCGCGCTAAGCAATACGGCATGACTTCACCGTCAACGATGAGTACGCGCTTATCGCCGTCTTTAATCTCTGGAAGGTACTCTTGTACCATCATGTAGCGCGTGCCTAACTTGGTTAGGGTTTCAATAATAACGCCTAAGTTATTGCCATCAGGCTTCACTCTAAAGATAGACGCGCCACCCATACCGTCTAAGGGTTTGCAAATAATGTCTTGGTGCTTGGCGTGAAACTCACGGATAAGCGCTTGGTTGTTCGTGACTAAGGTATTGGGAATGTGTTCTGGGAAGTACGACGTAAACAGCTTCTCGTTGTAGTCGCGAAGCGCTTGAGGGTTATTTACAACTAGCGCTCCCGCGTCCTGCGCAAGCGACAGCACCTGAGTCGCATACAAAAACTCGCTGTCAAAAGGAGGATCTTTGCGCATGAGTAACACATCAACGTCGCCTAAATACAACGTAGACTCGTCTTCAATGGTGTAGAAATCTGTAGCTTGATCCTTGACCGATACGGTTTTACCTAAACCCATAGGCTTACCATTGTCTAAATACAGGTCTTTTAATTCAAAATATACAACCTTTGCACCGCGGCGCTGAGCTTCAAGCATCATCGCAAAGCTTGTATCTTTATGTGGCTTAATGCTCGCGATGGGGTCCATAATTACGCCAACGGTATATTGCATAATGTTTTCACCTTGAATGTTGATAAAATGCCGGCTCAGATGGCCTAGCTGATTGTAAACTTATATGGGGGCACACCTGAATTCTTCAAGTTACTGAGCTAGCACTATGCTGGTTCTAGAGCTGCCTAAAATACTGACTTAGAAGTCGCCGTGCTGAGCTTGAAGAATACTTAGGCTTGTAATCGCTGCTGTCTCGGTGCGTAAAATACGTGGGCCCAAACTTACCGACTGATAGCCGTTTTCGTTTGCCTGATGAATTTCTGTTTCAGATAACCCACCTTCAGGGCCAATAAGCAAACGAAAGCCTTGAGCATTATAAGGTTGTCTTGCCAAACTTTGTTCAGCGCCCGGTGCGAGAACTAATCTTGTGGTATTGGTTGAAGACGACAACCATTGATTAAGACTAACCGGGGCGTTGAGCGCGGGAATAATGTTGCGACCGCTTTGTTCACAGGCGCCAATAATGATCTTCTGCCATTGCTGAATTTTCTTTTCCCAGCGCGACTCGTCGAGTTTAACCGTACAGCGTTCAGTGATGACGGGCGTTATTTCTGATACGCCAAGTTCCACGCTTTTTTGTAGCGCGGTATCCATTCTATCGCCTTTAGATACACCTTGACCTAAGTGCAAATGAAGCGGGGACTCTTTCGCTAGCGATAAACAAGCGTCGGCTTCAACCGTCACTTTTTTTCTTTGAACGCTAATGATTTGCGCACTGTATTCATTGCCGTCGCCATTAAAAAGCACAATAGGGCGATTGGGCTTTATGCGCAGTACCGTCGCGATGTGATGACCAGCGTCTTCAGTTAACTCAAACTCTTGTTCTAACGGGATTGGATTGGGGTAATAAACTCTTGGTATACGCATAACAAATCAGATGTGTAGTTTTAACGCGTATAATACGTGTGTGGATACAGGTTGCAATGCTGTCGACAACATCGCGTAAGTAAATATGCAAAAACTTACGCAAACGACAGCATGCTGCCTATTTAAGAATCACATGACTCACTCTCTAGGCCGCGGAAGGCGAAGAGTTGCTCGAAGTAGATTTCAACACGTTGGATGAAGACTTCGATTGGGCTGCTGGGCGGTGGTCCGCTCTTGCGTACTTAGTATGTTTTCCTTTATCGGTGCGCAGTGAATATAAAAATAAACACAAAACCACCGAAAACAGGGTTATGAGAAGCAACATGCGTTAATCCTTTACGTGACATAGTTTGCTAAAGCTCCTTCATGAAGTTGCTCAACACACACTGATGAGGCGTAGTGAAAAGTCAACTTTCATGAAACTTTAGTCTAAAACTTTATGGCTAAAAAATCATCAAAAAAAATGTCTTATAACTCGGTAACTTCCAAAAAATGGAAAAGAATCACAAAGCATATTTAAGCTTCGTGATGAAGAATGCGCTTGTTGAGTGACAAGCGTGTGACAAGTGAAGAAAAAGCGTTCATTTTTTGCTTTTTTATTCTAGCGCCTGTGTGCCACCTAAACGGGATAGAAACTTGTCGATTTAGAGCCACTACACCGTCAAACATCCGCCTTGCCTAGATGGCAAAAAAAACGCTGCAAAAATATACAGAAAAGGTCAGTAAGTCCTAAAGTAAAACAGATAAATTTCCACTACTTTTGTATAATGCTAACGTTTTTAAACACCCATGTAGCTTAGACTTTAGAGCAAATTTACTGTGTTTGAGGCCATATTACATTGGTCTTAAATAAAATAGCTGCTACCTTATTTGAGCAATTATCAACTAACCATGACAAGGATTATATTATGGAAGAAAAACTCTCGCTTTTTTCTGCAAGCGATGTTGAAAGGTACATAAACGATTACGCCATCCCGTGGGGGATTAACATTCTGATGGCAATCGCGATTTATGTAATAGGTAGGATCGTAGTTGGATTCATTTTATCTGTATTTAGACGCCTAATGGCCAAGTCTAAATACGACAACATGCTAGTGGACTTCCTGGAAGCTATCCTTAGCGCCATTTTAATGCTGTTTGTTATTGTCGCTTCGCTTGATCAGCTAGGCGTAGATACAACGTCATTAGTTGCTATATTAGGTGCTGCTGGTTTAGCTATTGGTTTGTCATTGCAAGACTCGCTTAAGAACTTCGCAGCTGGCGTAATGCTTCTAGTTTTCAAACCATTTAAAGCGGGTGATTTTGTCGAAGCTGCAGGTACTGCTGGTTCTATTGTTAAGATTGGTATTTTCACCACAACAATGAACACACCAGACAATAAAGAAATTATTGTTCCTAATGGCAACATCTACGGTGGCAACATCACTAACTATTCAGCAAGAGACACGCGTCGTGTAGACATGGTTGTTGGTATTGGTTACGACGCTGACCTTCTTAAAGCGAAAAGAATTCTTGAAGAGATGGTGGCGGCTGATGAGCGTATTCTTGCAGAGCCAGCGCCTAAAATTGCAGTATCTGAACTGGCCGACAGCAGCGTGAACTTTGTTGTTCGTCCATGGGTAAATTCTGCCGATTTCTGGGGTGTTAAGTTCGACTTCACTGAAAACGTTAAACTGCGTTTTGATGAAGAGGGTATCTCAATTCCATTCCCACAAATGGATGTACATCTTCACAAAGCAGACAGCGAATAATTTCGTTGGTTTCAAACAAAAAACGCTGCAATTTGCAGCGTTTTTTTTATCCTAAGATTAAGTGCGAAGTAACACGCCGCGATTACGAACATTTTAACTCTCGCTGAGCGGGTAATGACCTATGCAAAATGGTATTACTTACTTCTAGCGACAGTTCGGGCGGTAAGCAGTAGCTTGATAGTCTGCATAGGCGTTAGGCATGTTCGCTTGTAAATTATCAATTCTGGTTTGAGGTGCTGGGTGAGTCGACAAAAGTTCCATTGGGCGGTTGCCGCCGCTTGCTGCGTCCATGTTTTGCCACAAGTTTACAGATTGTCTTGGGTCAAACCCAGACTTCGCCATTAGCTGAAGACCAATGACATCGGCTTCAGATTCATGAGTTCGGCTAAATGGAAGTTGAACACCGACTTGAACACCTAATCCGATCGCAGCCATGATAGGACCTGACTGGGGCACTTCATTCGCGGCTAAAACTTGGCCTACCGCCTGACTGCCCATGTTTATCAATGTTGACTGAGACATTCTCTCATTGCCATGCTCTGCAATAACATGACCTACTTCATGGCCGATAACAGCAGCAAGTTGATGCTGGTTTTCTGCAACGTTGAGCAAGCCTGTATAGACACCAATTTTTCCACCGGGTAGCGCAAATGCGTTAACTTGTTCATCGTCGAATACAACGACTTCCCATTGACCATTGAACACCGTGGCTGGTACTTGAGCAGTGATGGCATTTGCAACGCATTCTACGTAAGAATTTTGAACCGCTTTATTCGAAATTTTTAATTCTTCTTTCATGCCCGTGAATGCCTGATCACCCATTTGCGCGAGCTGAGTTTCAGAATAGAGCAACACTTGATTTCTACCCGTAGGAGATGTTGCACAGGCTGTTAAAGTAAGCGCTGCGGCAATAACTGCCGAAGCTGTGAATTTCAATTTCATGGTTAATCCTTTTTTATCACTGAATGTTCTCGCTTCGCTCACTTTTGCGCGCTAAAGCACTATCCCATTCAGTTTATACGTCTATTTGGCAATATTAGTATCAGATAGTGCTTATAAATAAAACTATACCTTTGAAAAAGCGAAGCGTGTTCCGCTGTTAAGCTAAACCGTTTTTCCTTACACGCATTAGGATATTTGAAATATATGCTTACAATTGCATGAATGAAGTGTGATTACTTTGAGCCTACTGCTCCGTGCTGTCCATATTTAAAGCGGCGTGTGTGCCATCTATTGTTATAGAAAAGTTACGCGCTTTTGCCTATTTAATATTTGTGTCATAAACTGATTCTAATTTATACATAGAAGTTACATAAAATTTCTGGTGTACTAAGGTTAGGGATCCCTGTTTTCTTCCTTCGCTTTGCGAGAACAAGGTGGAAAAATCCTCGGGTTTCTCGAGCCTCATAACGTACGACAAAAATACAAATAAAAAGGAAATCAAATGGCAGTGCGTAATAAGTTTAAATACGGGTTACTTGCATTTTTAGTATCAGCGGCGCTCACGGGATGTGGCCTTGATGGTGACGACGGTGCGCAGGGCGAAACAGGAGCTCAAGGACCTCAAGGGGAACAAGGTGACCCAGGGACAGACGGAAGTGATGGTACCGACGCGTCAATCGGCATTGCAATGGATATCGTTGGTCGTGCTTTCTTAGGCAATCAAACGGCCGCAGAAATTGTTCAATACCACGCTGAGACCAATACGATTTACGCGACAAACGGCGAAACGAATACAATAGCAGTTATTGATGCCTCTAGCGTAAGCACGGCCACTATGGCTGATCCGATAAACACCACTACGCTAACGCTTACCACTATCGCACTGCCTGCCGATATAAATGGTGTGACTTTAGGTAGCTTAACAAGTATTGCGGTTAGCGGTGACCTTATGGCTGTAGCTGTACCTGCAGACGTTAAAACTGATAACGGTTATGTGTTGTTCTACAACGGGCTAGACAGTTCTGCTCCAGCCTTTTTGGATTCTGTCGAGGTTGGCGCACTACCGGATATGGTCACTTTTACGCCAGATGGTGGCAAAGTGTTGGTAGCGAACGAGGGTGAGCCTTCTGATGACTACACCATTGACCCTGAAGGTTCTGTTAGCGTCATTAATATTCTTGCAAGTGGTGAGCCAGAAGAAACGGGGACGACCGTTGGCTTTACTGCTCTAAACGGTATTGAAGCAGATTTGATGGCGCAGGGAATGATGTTTCCTAACCCAGCAGGACGCACGATTAACGGCACAGCTATTACCTCAACGGTAGCGAAAGATCTGGAACCAGAATACATCACCGCTACTAACGATGTTGCATACGTTAGTCTTCAGGAAAACAATGGCCTTGCGATTATTGACTTGGAAGAGTTAACGGTAGATGTCGTCGGCCTAGGAACTAAGTCTTGGGCTGGACTTAATATTGATATCCAAGAAAATGATGCGGTGAGTTTTGGTCAGTACACAGGTATTTATGGTGTATACCAGCCTGATACTATCGCTAACTTTACGTGGAAAGATGCGACGTTCATTGTAACAGCGAATGAAGGCGATGCTCGCGAATACTTCTTTGAAGCTGCCGACGAGGCCGCATGTACAGCTGCTGGCGGTGTTGATTTTGATGAGAACGACGGCTGCCTAGCTTATACTGACGAAGTAAAAGTAGGAGATCTAATTGCTGCCGCCAACTCTGAATTAGCTATGCTACAGGCGACAGGTGAAGCGGACGACTTACGTGTAACTTCAGCTATGGGTGATGCTGACGGAAACGGCGAGTACGATGCAGCGTACGCTTACGGTGCACGTTCATTCACAATCTGGGATCAAAACGGTTTAGTGGTTTATGACTCGGGTGATGATTTTGAGCGTATTACTGCTTCAGTCCACGGCGCACAGTTTAACAACGGTGATGATGAAAATGCGGGTGACTCACGCTCTGAAAATAAAGGCCCTGAGCCAGAAGCCTTAACGGTTGGGCAAGTGGGCGATCGCACGTATGCCTTTATTGGCACAGAGCGCATGGGTGGTATTTTCGTTTACGACGTAACTAACCCATATGATGTTCAGTTTGCTGAATACATTATCAATCGTGACCTTACTGAAGGGTTAACTGCCGATGATGTTATTGGTGACCTTGCGCCTGAGAGCCTAGTATTTGTTAGTGCAGAAGACAGCCCAAGTGGTGTTCCTCTTCTAGTAGTAGGTAGCGAAGTAAGCGGCACGGTAACAGTGTGGCAAATTAACCAGCTTTAATTATTTACCAAACGCAATATGAAAACCCGCTTTTAAAAGCGGGTTTTTTATTGGCTATGAGGTGAATATCAGAGCTGTTGTCAAAAGTAAAAAGTACAAGGTTCTAAAGTTAAACATGAGTAGACCAAGGTTTTCACTAAACGAGGATAACTTGGTCAGATATTTTTTGAGCATTTCAATTCACTAGCCCCTTTCAATCTACATGTCTGGTTTAGCTCAAACGCTTCGCAGGCAAATGCGATTTATTTTCTAATTAGATTATTTGGGTTAGAGCCGTTAATTACCGGCGCAACACGATGGGACGCATTCACTATAGTTACACCGAAAGCGGATTAAGGTAAGCTATAGGACATCAAATGCCCCCCGGCACCTAATAATAGGGTATCGGAGGAGCTAAATTGCATACGTATTATCGCGTACAGGACACGTCGCCTATTGTGCGAAGGGCATGTCGCCTATCGTGTAAAAGGCATGTCGCAACGCTGTGCATAGTGCGTTTGTGGTGTTAATTAAAAAAATAGAGAATGATTATGTCTCATCAAGTTGTGATCAGTGGTGTAGGTGTATGGCACCCTAAAGACAGTATTACAAACGAAGAACTGGTTAATAGCTATAATGCCTATGTTGATGCTTTCAATGAAGAAAATAAGACACAAATAGAGACGGGCGAAGTTAGCGCAATGCCTTATTCAAGTGCAGAGTTCATCGAAAAAGCTTCAGGTATAAAAAGCCGCTACATCTATCAGAAAGAGGGCGCGCTAGATATCACTCGGATGAAACCGAAAATTGAACCCCGCAGCGATGACGAGCTTTCTCATCAAGCTGAAATAGCCGTTGAAGCGGCAAAGCTAGCACTAGCATCAGCTAAACTAGATAGTAAAGATATTGACGCCGTGATCGTCTCATGTGCCTATACGCAACGTGCATATCCAGCAATAGCCATAGAAGTGCAAGAAGCACTAAATATTGAAGGTTTCGGTTTCGATATGTTGGTGGCGTGCTCGGCCGCAACCTTTGGTATGCACCGCGCTTATGAAATGCTCTGCGCAAAAAATGCGACGCGAGTATTGGTAATTAATCCCGAGTTGGTGTCTCCACAAATCAACTACGCAGATCGCGACAGCCATTTTATTTTTGGTGATGTGGCAACCGCTACTGTACTAGAGATGGCTGAAACCGCTCAGAGTGAACATGTTTATGACGTGCTTAGCACTAAGGCCCTGACAAAGTTCTCAAACAACATCCGATCAAACTTTGGCTATATGACCCGTGCAGAAGATGTTGACCCTTACGGACCTGATAAGTTATTCCATCAGGCTGGGAGAAAAGTGTTCAAAGAAGTTTGCCCTTTGGCTGCGGCACATATTGAAGAGCACTTGGCTACTCACGACATAAAGCCTGAAGGCGTAAAACGCTGGTGGCTGCATCAGGCAAATATTAATATGAACACCCTGATTTGTAAGCGACTGCTGGGGCGTGATGCCGACCGTACCGAGGCGCCAATTGTGCTGGATGAATTTGCCAACACTGCTTCGGCTGGCTCTGTGATCGCCTTTGGCCTCAACCATGAGGATCTTGTTGCCGGCGATGTTGGCGTACTTTGCTCATTTGGAGCGGGTTACTCAATAGGCTCTCTGGTTATCCGTAAAAGGTAGTGCTTTACAAAATAAAAAGGGTGAGATGAAGGGATGATTTCAGATGTAGGCTATGTGTTAAACAGTCTGGCGCATTTAGCCCTTTTATTGTTGTTATTGACCGTACGCAAACCAGGTGTGGCCAAGAATCTATTAGTCTTGGCTACGGCTGCTACGTTTTTATGGTCGACAAGTTTAGTCACTGCACTGTTTGGCCCGGTTTCATTAAGTTGGTTGCTCAGCGCTGATGTCCTTAAGCAGCTTGCGTGGCTGTTATTTTTAGCTGGCTGCCTTCAAACAAGTTTCAACAACATTTTCGATGTTTTAAAGCGGCCCGTCACACTTATCATTCTAGCGCCTGCGCTAGTTGCATTGTTTGCGCCCTATTTATTGGCGGTCAATCCAGCGTGGAGCTTTCTTGTTCTTATCGTACTGTCTTTAGAAGTATTGGTTTTACTGGAAGTTGTCTACAGACAAGCAGGCCGAGAGCAATGGGCCTTCAAGCCGCTCATCATTTATCTAGGTGCCACAAATTTATTTGAATTTGTCACTTACGCGAACGCGACCATGGTTAACCAAGTGGAGATTGGCTATATAGCTGCTCGCGGTTTCATCTACTTCCTGTTGATGCCCCTGCTTGTTATTTCTATACGCCGAATTCATCATTGGGGCATAGATATATTTATCTCTCGCGATGTCGTTCTGCATAGCTCGCTGCTTTTAGTGGCAGGTGGCTACCTATTCATAATGGCCGTAGTCGGGTACGCGATAAACTATTTGGGGGGAAACTGGGGCGCTACCGTTCAAATAATTTTGGTTGTGATGTCTTTCGCTTTGCTCGCCACGGTATTTTTATCCAATGGTTTTCGAACGAAGATAAAAGTATTTATTACGAAGCACTTTTTCGCTAACCAGTTCGATTATCGCGTCGAGTGGGTAAAGTTAACGAAATGGCTGACGAAAGCCGGAGAATCGAGTTCTGATGTGTACTATGCGGGTTTAACCGGCATGCTTAACGCAATCCAGTACGATTCTGGTTTGTTATTTAAAGTCACGCAAAATGGGTATGAATGTATTGCTTCGGCGTCTCCTATATCGGACGGTAAAGAATATAGGTGTAAGACCCTTGATGCGCTCGTGCTATATAGTGATGAAAATGGTTGGATAATCGACACCGATGCTTATCTAGTCAAACCTTTTGATTACGAGGGGCTAAAGTTAGATAGAGACGCACTAAAGCAGTGGGGCTACCAGCTCTTTGTTCCCTTATTGAAAGAGGGTGGGCTATGGGGCTTTGCTGTACTTGCGCCGGGAGATAAGGAAAAAATCAGCCTTAACTGGGAAGTAAAAGATTACCTTACTGCTGTATCCGAGCAAGTGGGTACGTACATGCAACATCACGAAGCTGCCCAAGTTGTGGCTGAAAATGCACAGTTCGCTGCGTTCAATCGAATGTCAGCATTTGTACTGCATGATTTAAAAAATGTATTAGCGCAGGTTGACTTGATACTGGCCAATGCGCAGCAGCATAAGCACAATCCTGAGTTTATTGATGACACCTTTGAGACTTTAGAGCACACCAA
>Ga0115005_10000525_pt1 | contig 29611 bp, 14 predicted proteins | sample ArcOceMetagenome_FD_87163 | JGI IMG/M metagenome (GOLD analysis project Ga0115005, IMG submission 87163) | Marine eukaryotic phytoplankton communities from Arctic Ocean - Arctic Ocean - Greenland ARC118M Metagenome | ecosystem: Environmental > Aquatic > Marine > Oceanic | place: Arctic Ocean...
AAAATCTTTTATTCTAAAATTGCCTACGATAAATTTGAAAATATTTTTTCCCTTGATTATCAGTAAGTTAGTCCCTCTTGCGAGGTCTTTGTATTTCTTTTTTTCGTATTTGGTTTTGGAAAGGTATTCTTTTTTTAATTGGGAAAATGGAATGGTGGAAAAAGAGTTGAGGATGCTTTTTATCTTTTCAGGTTGGGTGACGGTTTCTTGTTTGGAGGTGAGGTCATATTGCCATTCGAAGATTTTTTCTGGAAGGTTGGTTTTTTTCCAAAGTAGAAAAATGGAGGCAATGATAATGAGGGAATAGGTGAGGAGTTTTTGCAAAATAGATTTTAGGGGATTTGTAAATGTATTGTTATTTTTTTGTAATTATGCGTGACACGGTTTCAAACCGTGTCACGATTTTTAGGCTTATTTTTGCGAGTTTTACTTGTTGACCGTTGAGTTCTCCGATTATTTTTGGAGACCAATGTTCGTTGATTTGCTAGTATTTATTTTGGAGGTTAATACTTTTCAACGGGTACTTTATTTAGGTTGTAATTTAAATTTTTGATTCCTTTAATCACGGCTTTTTTCTTTCCTATGATCAGTCCCACTTTTGATCTTTTGTAAAAATAATCATGGTTGATCGTTTCTAATTGACCATTGTGAACATGTCGAATTTGGATGCCAACTCCATTGTATGAGGATACTTCTCCGTTAGGATGACCGACTCCATATTGTGCGATATAGACTTCTACGGTTTCTGGAAAATCACTTACATGTTCAAAAATTGAATCAAATACATTTTTGTAATTTCCTTTTAAAATTTCTCTAGTGTGTTCTCTTTCAAAATATAAAACATCACAAAACTTAAATTCTTTCTCGAATCCTTCAATGATTCCATCGCGCTCTAATTGGACTTCGGCAGCCTCTGTTTTTGCTCTCTTGGATAGTCCGATTTCTTTTAGCTTGGCAATTTTTTTATCTCGGTTGGGTAATTGAACTAAAAGTATTCCATCTTTTAATTGTCTTAAATGAGTTAGTCTTCCTAGTTCAGAAACTGGCATTTGAGAATTTATAAGGGTAGGGAATAGAAATAGAAAAATGCTTGTGGTAATAATTTCTTTCATTATATATTTTTTGAAAAGTAAAAAACAACTTTCACAAATTTAAGTAGTTGATCATAAGTAACCAATGTTTTTAAGAACATCTTTTTCCTAAGTCCAATTATATAAATGTAATAAAACCTATTTTTATTTTCCAAAAAACAAAAACCGTTGAAAATGTCTTCCCAACGGTTTTTGTTCTTTTATCAAAAAATTGATTTCAGATTATCTTCTTAGCGCAACATCTCCTTTGTAAATGATTTTTCGACCATCCTTAAATTCGATTTCTGCAAAGTAAACGAAGACAGCAGAATTCATTTTTTCACCTTTAAAAAATCCATCCCAACCAACAGCATAATCGTTTGGTTGAATATCAGTTTGCTCAAAAACTTGCTCGCCCCACCGGTTGTAGATTTTCAAAACATGAATTTTTTCCACATCAATTCCTCCATGAACAATAAATACATCGTTGTTTCCATCATCGTTTGGCGTGAATACATTTGGAATAAATACGTTTCGATTTTTCTCCACAATAATGGTAATATCATCGGTATCTTCACAACCAAAGAAATTAAATGCAGTTGCTTGGTAGGCTGTGGTTTCTAGTGGTGCAACAATTGGATTTGGACAATTCTCACAAGGAAGTGTCGCATCTAGTTTCCACCATAAACTGTCATAAGACTGACTTGCGATAGCATTTATCTGAGCCGTTTCACCCAGTTGAATGGTGATGTCTTCTCCTAAATCCAAAATGAATGGAGCAGGAGCGACTAGATTTACTTCCGTTTCTAATTCACAACCTAAAGCATCCGTAACCAATAAAGAGTAATCTCCTTCCGCTAAAAATGGGAAAGTATTAATAGCTGAAAATGCTCCACCATTAAATGAATATTGGTAAGGGCCAGTACCTCCATTAATATTTAAAATAGTTAATGAACCATCATCTTCTCCTTCGCAAGAGATTGGCATTAATTCATAATTTATCTGAACAGGGATATTGGTATTTTCTGAAATCTCAATGGCATCAATTATTGTACATCCATTGTCAAGGTCAGTTACTAAGATTTGATAAGTACCTGGCAGATTAATGGATGGACTAGCACTAGTTGGATTGACGATAGTTCCTCCATTTTGAGTTGTCCAGTTGTAAGTAAAATTTGGGCCAGTTGATGAATTTCCTCCAATTTGAATACTATTGAAATCACAATCCAAACTTGCATTTGCACCTGCATCTGCTGTGGGGAAATTATTATCAACGTTAACGGTAACCTCATCTGTTGCAAAACAACCATTGTCATTATTGGTCACTAATAAGGTGTAAAGTCCTGGTTGATCAGCAGAAATATTTAACGTATTAGAATCTGGAATGAGGTTGCCACTTGGATCAATCCATTGATAAGTTACATTACCTGTACTTGAACCAGTACCATCTAAAGTAACTGATCCTATATCACAAGTTAGCATATCAGCAGTTCCAGCTTCGGCCATTGGAGGATCAATTGATTCATTGACTTCGACTAATTGAGTAGCGTTACAACCGTTGTCAGTATTTGTGATTTCTAATGAATAAGTTCCAGGGAGATCAGCTTCGTATTCTTGATCCGTTGCACCTGAAATTAGGTTTCCATTTAAAAGCCATTGGTAAGTAAAGTTATCTGCAAATGGTCCCACCAAAACTTGCGTTGAATTATTACAATCCAATGGGTCGACTTCATCCAAAGTAAATACGGGAGAATTAATATCAGCAGTCACCACTACTAAAGCAGTTGAGGATTCACATCCATTTTGAGTATTGGTGATGATCAAAGTATAATCTCCAGCAGCAGTAACTATTGGATTTTGATCATTCATATTAGTAGAAGTAATGCCTGGTCCTTCCCATGTATAAATGACTCCAGGAGTAGAACTTGATCCATTCAAGGTTACTTGACCATCTTGACAAGTTAACTGTTGATTCATTCCTGCATCTGCGTCAGGAGTTTCGAAATCTTCTGTTATTTCGATGAAGGTAGTTGCGGAACAACCATTTGGTAAGGAAACGATTAAGTCATAAGTTCCTTCGGAATCAATCATGATCGAGGCAGAATCTGCACTTGTAATTATATTTCCATCTAAAGACCATTGGTAAATTAAGTCAGCTCCTCCAATAGAATTGGTGGCATCCAAAAGGGTAGTAGGATTATTACAATCCAAAGCAATGGGTTGATCAATAAATGCAATTGGCGTTTGCTGAACGATTACGGTAACCGTTTCATTATCATCAGGACAAGATCCTGGGCCAGCTAGGAAATATTCAAAGGTATATGTTCCAGTATTTTGTCCATCAGTATTGAATGATCCAGTTGTTGGATCGAAGGAAATTCCCGTAGATGGATTGGCAGAAGTTTCTGCCCAAGTTCCATTTGCGTCAGCGCCAATTAATTCATTTTGTAAATTAATCATAGTTGCATCGACACTACATAAACTAGTAGTTGGATTTGCAGTACCTGCGTTGACTGGTATATTTTCAGAAACGACAATTGAAGTTTCACCAGTACATCCATTTGCATCAGTTACTGTAACGGTATAAGTTCCTGGAGTTGAAACGTCTAATATTTGTGAAGTGGAATTATTCGCATCTGACCACACATAAGCTGAAAATCCAAATCCTGCACTTAATACAGAAGATGATCCAGAGCAGAAAGAATCCTCACCTGAGATCACAGTAGTTGGACTGGATGATTCATTAATGGTAGTTTCATCTGTACCAGTACATCCATTTGTATCCGTAACAGTTACGGTATAAGTTCCTCCAATATTTATAGGTAGTGTTTCAAGAGTAGAACCATCTGACCATAGATAACTAACATAGCCAGAAGGAGCTACAGAGACGGTAGTTGTACCTGGACAAAATTGAGTATCGCCTGTAAGATTAATAATTGGATTATCATTTTGGGAAACTAAAATTGATTCCGATCCTGTACATCCATCCGTATCTGTTACAGTAACGGTATAGGTTCCCTGTGAGCCAACTTGAATGAATTCATCCGTTGAATTATCTGACCAGAAATAAGTTAAAAAACCACTTGCTGCGGAAACCGTAGTTGTACTTCCTTCACAGAAAGTATTTGTTCCTGAAAGCATTGGATCTAAACTTTGTAATTCTAGTACATCAATGAAAGTTTCATCGGTACAACCATTGGTGTCGGTTACGGTTACAGTATAAGTTCCAGTTTGATTAACCGTTAGAGTTTGATCAGTAGAACCACCAGACCAGATATAATTAATGTATCCACCTTCTGCATCTAGCGTGGTGTTGGTTCCAGTACAGAAAGAGTTTTGACCGATAATATTTGCGGTAGGCGGAGTACTTTCAGCAACAGAAACTACACTTGTTCCACTACAACCTGAAGCATCAGAAACAGTTACCGTAAAGTCTCCTGAAGTCATTACTTCAAGGGTTTGATTTTCAGAACCATCAGACCAATCATAAGTGGAAAAACCAAATCCTGCATCTAAAGTGGTTGACCCATTTGGACAGTAAGATAGGCTTCCAACAATAGTTGGATTCAAAGAAGTACTTTCAATAATATCTACGGATGTTGTTCCAGTACATCCATTTCCATTGGTGATGGTTACCGTATAAGTTCCTGGTGATGCTACGTTTATTGAAGATGCAGTTGATCCAACACTCCACGAGTAATTAACCCAAGTGCCAGCATCCAAAGTGGTAGAAGATCCAGTACAAAATGAAGTTGAGCCACTTATTTGTGGAGCTGGAATTGGAAATTCAGCTACAATCATTTCATCAATACCTGTACATCCCGCAGCATCTGAAACAGTCACCGTGTAAGTTCCACTCACAGTTATATTTAAGGTTTGATTTCCAGAACCATCAGACCAAACATAATTATCATAAACCCCAGCATCTATAGTAGTCGAGGTATTATTACAAAAATTAGGAGCTCCTGTAATGGTTGGAGAAAGTCCTGGTGTAACTGAAATAGCCACTTGGTCAGTTCCAGTACATCCAGCTGCGTCAGTAACTGTTACCGTATAAGTTCCAACTTGGTTAGTGGAAATGGTACTAGTTGTTGCTGCATTTGACCAAATATAATCAGTATATGAGCCTCCTGCATCAAGCGTAGTTGAGACGCCATCACAGATTGATAAAATTCCAGAAATCATTGGCTGGAGGTCTGGAGTAATATCCACTACGACTTGGTCTATACCAGAACATCCGTCTCCATCTGTAACGGTGACCGTAAATGTTCCAGCTTGATTTGTCGAAATGGTACTTGTTGTTTCTCCACCTGACCAAATGTAATCTGTATATCCTCCGCCAGCATCAAGCATGGTTGAAGTTCCAATACAAATTGAAGTTGATCCAGTTATCATTGGAGTAGGAAGTGCATTTTCCACTACCATTACAGCAGCTTCAGAGGTACATCCATTTCCATCGGTAACGGTCACGCTAACATTTCCTCCTGCGGATATTGTTGAGGTAGAAGAGGTAGAACCACTTGACCATGAATAACTAGTATAAGTATTTCCTACATCCAAAATCGTATTATCTCCTTGGCAAAAGGATGGAATTCCAGAAATGGTAGGAGTAGTGATGGTATTTTCAGTAATGATAGTTTCCGCAGTTCCAGTACATCCATTTCCATCGGTGACTGTAACTGTAAATGTCCCAGCTGCAATAACTGAAATGGTTTGCATGGAAGTTGCATTTGACCAACTATACATATCATAAACTCCTGCGTCTAATGTGGTTGATTCTCCAGGGCAAAAAGAAGTATTTCCTGTGATAGTTGGGACAGGCGAATTATTGGCAGAAACTATTACTTCGGCAGTTCCAGTACAACCGTTTCCATCTGTTACCGTTACGGTAAATGTTCCCGGCGAGGATACTAAAATCGTTTGATTGGAAGTACTATTTGACCAATTGTACATATCGTAAACACCTGCATCTAAAGTTGTGGAAGCACCACTACAAATAGCAGTTGCTCCAGAAATAGTTGGGTTGACTGAGGAGTTTTCAGTAACCATTTGTTCTGCTGTTGCTGTACATCCACTTGCATCAGTTACTGTAACGGTATAAGTTCCTTGAGTATTAACTATTATTGAATTTGTACTTCCTCCACTTGACCAGGTATAATTTGCAAAACTTCCATCAGCATCTAAAACTGTTGTGCTTCCATTACAAAATGAATTATTTCCTGTAATTCCTACGGTTGGTTGGGGCACCACATTGACAGTTGTACTGGCTATTTCAGAACATCCACTTGCTGGGTCAGTATAGGAATAAGTTACTGTATAACTTCCTATTCCAATGGAAGGATCAAAACTTCCCCCTGCTGCATTTGCACTCCAAATCCCTCCTATAGGTGATCCAATAATTGTCATTGAATTTCCATTAATACAAAGATCTGGGACTGCATTTATTGCTACGGTTGGAGGACCTTCTATGGTAACCGTTTCAGAAGCTACAACCAAACAACCTGTCGGATCTAAATAAGTATAAATCGCTGTAAATTGACCGATTCCTAATACATTTGGATCAACAACACCTCCTGGAGTATTAGATCCCCAAATACCTCCTGCCGGATCTACAATCAGCGTGTAAGGATTGCTACTTGTACATAAGACTGGTGGGGCTAAAATATTTACAACTGGTGCACTTACTACTTCAATATTTATGGTGGTAGAAGTTACACATCCAAAAACAGCAGTATAGGTATAAGTTACTGGATAAAAACCAGGAGAGTAATTAGCTGGAATAAATACTCCTCCAGTAGCATTAGGTCCCCAAGTTCCTCCAGAAGGATCGGCACTCAAAAATACTGGGTCTCCTGAAACACATATTGGTCCTGGATCAGTAATTACGGCAGTTGGTTCTGGAAAAATATTTATATCTTCTTCATCCATCCCTTCACATCCATTAGCATCAATATAAGTATAGGTGATCGTCCAAGTTCCGACTCCAACATTCCCAGGAATTAATGTTCCTCCTGGCGCATTAGGCCCCCAAGTTCCACCTGGAGGTGAGGCTGTTAAAAATTGTGGCAAGTCATTAGTACATAATTGAGTATTGAAAAAATCAATATTAACCGTTGGACTTGGATTTATTACTACTGTCGTTATATCCATATTCGAACAGCCATTGGCATCCGTATAGGTATAATCAACTACATAGGTTCCGGCTCCTAAAGCGGAAGGATTCACAATTCCATTAGGCATATTTGAACTCCAAACTCCTCCGAGAGGCGAAGCATCAATCGTAAAAGTATTTCCATCATCACATGTTGCAACTGGTTGGGTAAGTGATACAATTGGTAATGGATTAATCGTAACCGTGACCGTAGCATCATCAATACAAGCATCGTCAATAATGGTCAACGTGAAATCGAAAGTCCCACTTACATTTGGTGGAAAAATTAAAGAAGGATTTGGACTAGTTGGGTCATCCAAAAAAGCGGTAGACCCATTAGTTCCTACCCAACTATAAGTTTCATTTCCAGAGTTTCCAATAGCCGATCCATTTAACGAAATGCCAGTATCTCCAGCACATCCAGTTGCTCCATTGCCTGCATCTGCAATTAATCCACAGGGTGGATCTGCTCCACAATTCAATTCATCTGCCGCATCTCCAGTCCATGACAAGTCAAACCCACTTCCATTATTGGAAAAGTTATCTACCAAAAGATAATATCCTTGTCCTGGTTGAACAGTTATTTCGCTCACAAATCCATCACCACCAGCTCCTTCACTTTGATCTGTTGTTCCCATTCCTAATCCAGTTTGAGGACAAAATGCACAGCCTGGTCCAGCATAGGAGCAGCGAAGTGGATTTCCCAAATCAGAGCAAGGTGTATCTGGCCCAAACAAAGCAAAATCATAATCTTGTCCAGCTCCTCCTGTTGGAGTAATTGTAAAACCTAAAGATAGATTAGGAGCAGCGGTGGCATTAATTTCAAAATAATACCAAGCACTTGAATGCTCCCCCGTTGCCAAACATCCACTATTATTATTTGGATTGGCAAAATCATTTATGCCAGCTCCCTGGGGATTAAATGTAATATTCTCATCGTTACATACTACCGATGCATCTACACAATCATTTATGGTTTGGGCAAACATAAAGGTTGGTAAAAGTGTAAAAATGAGAATGTAGATATTACGCATGTGTGATTGTTTTTTAGTTTCTGTAAACTTTTTTTAAAATAATTTGATATTAGAATAAAATTAATAATTATAACATATGTATAACTAGTTGTTATTCAGTTGGTTATGGCTCTTGAGTAAAATATTATTCAAGGTTTGATAAAAAAGGATTAGTTTAAAAATATAGCTTAAAAAAAAAATGGTGTAAAACATAAATTGGTAATGAGGGAAATTTTGCTTTAAATTAATAAAAATAATTTATTCTGGAAATGATTTTTTTTTTCGCAAAAATTAAACTGGCACTTCTTTAAAAATAAATGATTCCAATAATCCGATATCCGCTGTATCGGATTACTTCTTTTTACTAATATTTGGGAAATGAGATAAATTGGTGAGTACGGAAATTGAACTAAATATTAAGCACTTACATTCCGTCTTTAATGTTTCTAATTGTTACTTTAAATTGGCTGTAATGTTCAATTGAATCTTAATATACGATAGATTTAGCAAAGTTTCCAAGATGATGATGATTGGTGATATTTAGGCATACTTTTAATATTCAAATTATGATCTTCTTCCGTTCTCAAGTGGGATTTTATTTTTTATTTTCCTAAAAAGTTAAAAATGATTTTCATAGATTTCAATTTCACTAAATTATTCCTTTATTTTAGGAAAAAATAAAATATGACCGAGTTGAAAAAGCATTATCGTACTTGTAATTTATGTGAAGCAATGTGCGGTATCGAAATCACTTACCAAGGGAAAGAAATAAAAAGCATCAAAGGTGATCCAAAAGATCCTTTGAGCGAAGGTCATATTTGCCCCAAAGCTGTGGCGCTGCAAGATATTTACCATGATCCAGATCGATTAAAAACTCCAATTAGAAAAACGGAAAATGGTGAATGGGAACCCATCAGTTGGGAAGCTGCTTATGAAGAAATTGAAACTAAAATAAAATCTATTCGTAGGGAATTTGGGAAAAACTCTATTGGTTCTTATCTCGGAAACCCAAATGCTCATAATTTTGGGAATGGCGTATTTTTACCATTATACCTCCGAGCACTTGGTACCAATAATCGGTATAGTTCTGCCTCCGCCGATCAGTTACCTCATCATTTTGCATCTAACTTTATGTTTGGTCATGGAATGATTATGCCGATTCCAGATATTGATCGGACCGATTTTATGTTAATCATCGGAGGTAATCCGATGGTCTCCAACGGAAGCATGATGACTGCTCCGAATTTTTCCAAAAGAATGAAACGAATTCAAGCACGAGGTGGGAAAATTGTAGTTATTGATCCTCGAAGAACAGAGACGGCAAGGAAGTCAGATGAGCATATTTTTATTCGACCAGAACGTGATGCATTATTATTGTTAGGTTTGATAAAAACGATACAAGATAAAGGTTTGGTAGATTTAAGACACTTAAAAGATAGCCTGATTGGTTTTGAAAAAATAGCAGAAATTACTAAAGGTTTTTCCTTAGAAAAGATAGCTCCCGTTGTTGGAATTTCAGTTGAGAAAATAGAAGAGTTGGCGACTCAATTTGCCAATGCTCCGAGTGCAGTTTGCTATAGCCGAATGGGTGCTTCCACCCAAACTTTTGGCGGACTTTGCCAATGGTTAACTAATGTTTTAAATATTATCACCGGTAATTTTGATCGGGAAGGAGGCGCGATGTTTACGCAACCTGCCTTTGATGTATTAAAAATGACTAACAAAAAAGGTAAGTTGGATTCTTACGGACGATATCGCTCTCGTGTCCGAAATTTACCATATTATAATTCTGAATTTCCCATCGCAACTTTGGCTGATGAGATCCTGACAGAAGGAGAAGGTCAGATCAAAGCCATGATTTGTATTGCTGGAAATCCAGTTCTTTCTAGCCCAAACGGAGATCGTTTGGCGGAGGCTTTTGACCAGTTAGATTTTATGGTTTCGGTTGATATTTACCTCAATGAAACTTCTCGACATGCAGATATAATTTTACCAGCAGCAACCGGTTTAGAAATTCCTCATTTTGATGTTTTCTTCAATGTATTTTCGGTGAAGAATACTGTAAAATATTCTCCACCACTTTTTGATAAAACAGCGGATCAGAAATATGATTGGGAAATATTAAGAAGATTCATTTCCATTTTGACCGATCAACCTGAAAGTCAATTGACGCCAGAATATATTTTGGACAGCATGCTCCAATCTGGAATGTATGCCGATCAAGGGTTGAATCTGGAAATGCTGAAAGAGCACCCTCATGGAATTGATTTAGGTGCATTAAAACCTTGCTTAGTTAGTCGCTTGCAAACGAATGATGATAAAATTCAATTGGCACCTCAAATTTTGGTCGATGATTTGGAAAGACTTAAAGCTACTTTTTTCTCCAAGGAAAATTCCGAAAACGAGTTTCCTTTTCAAATGATCGGAAGACGATTATTGCGAAGTCATAATACGTGGATGCATAATTCTTACCGATTGGTCAAAGGCCGAAATGAATGTACGCTAATCCTTAATCCAAAAGATGCCGAAGCGCTGCAAATTCAAAATGGTGATAAAGTAAAAGTGACTTCTAAAATTGGTTCCATCGAAATCGAAACGCAACTAAGTGATGAAATTATGGAAGGCGTAGTTTCCATTCCGCAGGGTTGGGGACATGGTCGGAAAGGAGTGAAAATGAAAATCGCTCAAGCACATGCAGGGATTAGTATTAATGACTTGACCGATCATGAAAGGATAGATGAGTTGACTGGAAATGCGGCATTGAATGGGGTAGGAGTGAGAGTGGAAAGTCTTGTTTAGTTTTTTGTAAAATTATAATAATTGAAAATTTACCAACTGTATTTTTTATTCTTAATTACTATTTTTTCATGCAAGACTGAGGAGGTGGAAACGGAAGACGGTTGCAAAATTGATGCAGAACTAGTAAGCCAAATTTTAAAGCTAAATAAGCATAAAGTTATTGAGTCAGATTTAAATTTAGAAGACTTACAAAAAGAATTTGGTTGCTTAGGAGTGGAGATAGTTTCTTTCAATTTAAATCATGGCATGACGCATTTATTTCGGGAGTAAATAAAATGTCTGACGACTCTTTGTGTCATGCTGTAGAGCTAGGGAAATTTGAAGAGAATATTTCAAAAAAAGAAAACGAAGGTGACAAAATTATTAGAGTTGAACGAGCTACTTTTGTATATGGAATAAACGAAATCCTATTAATTGAAGCTCATCAGAAAAAGGATGATATTCAACTCAGGAGTTTTGAAATTCACTTTGACGATGGCTGTAATACGGCTCTTTTAGAATTTCCAAATGGCAAAGAATTTACCTCAAAGTGTTTCCAAATAGAAAAAACAAATAGAGAAAAAATATCGTTGTCCGAATGGAACGAATTTGAAAAAATTATTATCGAAACCGACTTTAATAATATTGCATATTTTCAAGGTGGAGGAAAATTGTTGTGTCATGGTTCTCATTATGTTATTGATTATTCAGCAGGATATAGTTTAGAATATGGCGTACGTCATTTAGAAAAAAGTTGCCCAGGAGAACTTACAGCCATTTATTTAATTTCAGAGAAATTGATAGAATTAAGTGAGATTGAAAAATGAATTAATTTTTAAATCGCTGATAATCAGTATTTTATATATTGTTTTGAAAATAAAAGCTAAAATAATAACAACTTTTCCTCTATGCCTATTTTAAAATCAAAAATATATAAACCCTCGTTTATATTCAAATACCATCATTTTTCTACCATCTATCCTTCCTTATTTCGACAAATAAAAGAAGTCAAATATCAGCGAGAAAGAATCACCACACCTGATCAAGATTTCCTAGATTTGGATTGGTCCAGAGTCGGAGGAAAGAAAATCATCATAACTTTGCATGGATTGGAAGGTTCATCAAATAGCAAATATATTTTAGGAATGAACCGCATTTTTAATCAAGATAATTGGGATGCGGTGACGATGAATTTCAGAGGTTGTAGCGGTGAAGTGAATTTAGTTCGCAGAGGATATCATAGTGGTGAAACCACCGACTTAGATTTTGTCATCAACACTATTTTTGAAAAATATGATTATGAGGAAATGGTCTTAATTGGCTTTAGTCTCGGAGGGAATGTTGTCCTAAAATATGCTGGCGAAAAAGGAAAAAACATCCACCCCAAAATTAAAAAAGCAATTGGTATTTCAGCTCCAGTTGACCTAGCAGGATGCAGCGCAGAAATAGAAAAAAGGCATAATTTTATTTACCTCCAAAGGTTTTTAAGGTCACTCAAAGAAAAATTTAAACTCAAACAACATTTGTATCCTGACTTGGATGTCGAGCGCATTTTAGCTTCCAAAACTTTTGGAGATTTTGATGGAAATTTCACCGCTCCCGTTCATGGATTCACAGGTGCAGATGATTATTGGACAAAATGTTCCAGTCGAAATTTTTTCCAAAATTTATCCATTCCAACCTTGTTGGTCAATGCTAAAGATGATTCATTTTTAAGTGACTCGTGTTATCCATTTGAGGCAGCGAAATCGAATCCAAATCTTCATTTATTAACGCCAAAATATGGTGGACATGTTGGTTTTCCGCAATCACATCCAAAGGGTTTTTATTGGTCAGAAGAGCAGGTGATTGAGTTCACCCGTGGTGGGTCGCTTTAGCTGCCCTCCAAAAAAAAAGCGTAGCGAATTTTTTTTTCCAATCCAATCCAACCCAATCCAACCCAATCCAATCCAACCCCAAATAATGGGAGTACTACAAATGCGCACTTTTTTGTTTTTGAAATTCCCAATATCATTGGATTTTTGATAATTAAGTGGTGCGCAAATACAGCACTACCCAAATAATTAATACTCAGAAAGAAGATTTATACATTGCTGGTTTTTTACACCCGTTTTCTAGTATCATTTTTTTCAAAAATTCGCTGCGCTCATTTTTGGCTGGCAGCTAAAGCGACCAGCTACTTAAAACTTCGTTAAATCGGCCAGTTTTAACATCTATTTCCGTATTTTCGCCGTTTAAAAAGTAGATAGTTTTAAACAGCAATTCTATCATTTTTCAGCATGAAAAAAGACAATAGTAAAGAAGAAATAATGGTTCCTCAAAAACGATCTTGGGGAAAACGAATTATGCGCGGAGTGATGGTAATCGCAATGCTTTTTGTGCTATTGATGGCTATTCTAACATTACTTTTCCGGATGGAAATTGTCCAGAATTGGGCAGGGAGAAAACTCACCGAAAAGCTTTCCAAAGACCTAAATACTAAGGTCGAATTTAAAAATATTGAATTTGAGGTTTTTGACAAACTCGTTTTAGATAGTTTTTATCTAGAAGATTTTGCTGGAGATACTTTGCTCTTTAGTGAAAAATTAGTGGTGAACTTTAACTCTAGTTTTTTCAACCTTCTTCAAAGCAAACTAGAAGTAAGCGACCTCACATTGCAAAATGCCCAACTCAAATTAAAACGAAAAGAAGGGGAAGCTCAATCAAATTTAAATCAATTACTAGCTAAACTTTTCCCTCCAAAAGTAAAGAAAGGAGAAAGTACGTCTAGGCCATTTTTCATCGGAGCAGATGTGTTGTATTTGAAAAATGTCACCTTCGGAAATGACGACGAAGTCAAAGGCGAACGCGTCAATGTTTTGATCAGAGATGGAGAAATAAAAATAGACAAAATTGATCTAATTGAAAATATCGTTTCTATCCAGGCGGTCAATCTTACCGACGCTTATGTTCAAGTTGATTTGAAAGAACGGAAACCTTTAGCGGTAGACACTTCCTTGGTAGAAGCTATTGAAGAAATGGTGGAAGTTGATTTGCAAGCTGATTCATTGAAGAAACCTTTCCAACTTTTGATTCACGATTTTGATTTTGGAAATGGAAAATTAAGCCTGCATGATTATCGAAAGTCTCCAGTCAAAACTACCACCGAAGAAGAGTTAGATTTTACTCATTTGGAAGCCTTTGATATCGATATTGCGATTGATAGTTTTGTCATGTCAGAAATGGTTTTTACTGGAAATTTAAAACAAGTTTCAGCGACCGAAACAACCGGTTTTGTTTTGGAAAATTTGTCCGCTCCCGATGTCAGAATTACCTCTCGGAAAACAGAATTAAATGGGGTGAATTTAACGACACCTTATAGTCATATTCAAGACACTATTATTTTTAAATATCGTGATTTTAAAAGCTTTCGAAGTTTTGAGGATAAGGTAAATATGGATTTGAAATTTGAAAAAAGTCGGGTGGCGCTTCGAGACGTAATTGCCTTCGTACCTAAGTTGAAAAAGAATAAATTTTTTGTGGATAATGCTGATGAAGTGATTCGTTTGGATGGAAAAATTAAAGGTCGAATTAATAATTTAAGAGGGGAAGATTTGAAATTATTGATTGGTGAAAAAACGATCATCGAAGGAGATTTTAATTCAAGAGATTTAGCGAAAAAAGGAAACGAAAGTTTGAACCTTGATTTAAAAAGATTGAAAACTGATGTCTGGACTTTACGCCAATTGATGCCCAATTTTAATCCACCTGACAATTTCAATAAATTAGGAAATATCAACTTTACAGGTCGTTTTGATGGTTTCTTCGTCGATTTTGTAGCTTATGGAGGCCTCACGACAGATTTGGGAAGTGCGACCATGGATATGCGTTTGGATTTAAAAGATGGTCGAGATGGCGCAAAATATACTGGAAATTTGAATTTGGTAGACTTCGATTTGAAGACTTGGACAGGCAACGATCAGCTCGGGAATATCACCGTGACTTCCAAAATTTCGGAAGGATTTGGAATGTCTGCTTCGACTGCAAGAGCTAAAATCGATGCGAATGTGGACAGTTTCACTTTTCGAATGTATACCTACCATGACTTTAAAATGGATGGTCAATTGACTCAAAATTTGTTTGATGGGAATTTTATAATTAAGGATGAAAATATTGATTTATCATTTGACGGAAGTGTCGACTTTAGAGATACGGTTCCAGTTTTTGATTTCCAAGCGAAGATCAATACGTTGAACTTAGATGACCTAAATTTGATCAAACAAGACTTTGGAATTACAGGTGAAATGGATCTCAATATTCGAGATATAAATATTTCAAATTTGGAAGGAAATGCTGAATTTAGAAACCTTGTTTTTCAAAAAAATGGAACAGAAGAATACGAGATAGACACCTTGTCTTTTTACTCTATTTTTGGAACCGAAAGACAGCGTATTTTTTCTGCCAAATCTGAAATTTTTGAAGGAAAAATTACAGGAGATTTTGACATTCAAGAAGTGCCCGATGCCTTTCTCTTTTTTGTCGAAAAAAACTACCCGGAGATTTCCGATAGATTAAATATCAAAGCAAAAAGAGATACGTTGGAATCAACGGAATTTGATTTTGATGTAAAAATAATTAACTCTAAAAACTTCACTTATTTAATTGACCCAAAACTAGATACGATCAAAAATTTCTTAGTCAAAGGAAATTATGATGGCATTAATTACAAAGTAAATATTGAATTGGATGTCGAAGAATTGACTTATGATAATTTCGAAATCGGAGGAATAAAATTGAATTCAAATGCATTCAAAAGCATTGGGAATTTGACTTCTTTAATTCCATTTTATGCTATTTTGAACGGAGAAAATAAAATCCCAGAAATTAGTCTTGACGGTCGATTAAATCGAGATACCGTGGAGTTTGAAATTGGTGTAGTTGGAGAACGAGGAACTTATGATCGATTTAATATTGGCGGAAAAGTTTTTTTTGAAGATGGCGGATTTAATATCAGTTTGTCCAATGATAGTTTGGTAGTTTTCGGAGAGAAATGGGAAATAAGTGAAAATAATTATCTTCAATTAGGAAAAAGAATTCTAGAAACTGAAAATTTGACGTTGACTAATCAGAACCGAATTGTCAGTATTGAAGACATCAATAAAAAAGGAATTCATATGAAATTAGAAAATTTCAGTACTGGATTTATTGACAGTATTTGGAATTATAAACAGATGGATTTTGCAGGAGAATATTCAATTGATTTGACCACCCCTGATATTTATAATTTAGGAAATATAAATGCGCTCATTCAAAGTGATACTTTTTGGGTGAACGGAGATGATTGGGGGCAGTTAGAATTGAATGCGAATTTGGCTGACTTGGAAAGTCAATTAACGACCCAGCTTTCTATTCAGCGTGGTTTGAGAGAACTAAATTTGGATGGATATGTCATTTTACCTTTTACCAAAAAAATGTCAGGCAAGTCTAAAAAAACATTTAACAAGAAACTTCATCCTTCCAAATATTTTAATGTTGATTTAGAATTATTGAATTATCCACTAAATATTTTAGAATATTTTATTGGACAGAATGCTTCTGACACAGATGGTTTAGTTGACATTAGGACTAATTTAAGCGGTATTCCAAAGCAAGAAATTAAGTCAAAAGGAGATGCTGAAATTTACAATGGCGCAATAACTGTTGACTACTTAAACACTAGATATTTCTTTGGTCAAGAAACTCCGACTCGAGTTAAAATTATAGATAACTTTTTTGATTTTACGGGGAATACTTTTACCGATAAATATGGAAATGTGGCGAATGTGACGGGCGGAATTTTCCATAAGAATTTTAGATATCCAGGTTTAAATGCTAGACTTTTTTCAGATCGGTTGTTGGTACTAAATACTGAAAAAATCAATAATCCACTTTATTATGGTCATGCAGTCGGGCAGGTGGATGCGGTTTTTTCCGGAAAATTTACAGAGACTGATTTGACAATAAATGCTAAGACCGGAAAAGATTCAGAACTCTTTATTCCCATCACTTACGATACTCAAAATAGTTCTGAAATAAGTTTTATTGAATTTAGGAAGGAGGATGAAAAAAGTGAAGGAAAGCTCGCTAAAGAAATCAGAGGAATGGAAATTCGGATGAACGTGGAAATGACGGAAGAGGCGGAAGTTTCGCTGATCATTGACGAGCGAGCGGGTGATATTATTAGAGGAAAAGGAAATGGATTTTTGCAAATGTTTATTCCTCGTGATGGGGACATTACTTTGTTTGGAGAATATGTAATCTCTGAAGGAGATTACTTATTTACGCTTTACAATATTGTCAATAAAAAATTCAAAGTAGAGAGAGGTGGAAGGATAAATTGGACAGGCGATCCTTTTGGAGCGATCATTAATTTAGATGCAAAATATGATCGGTTGAGTACATCCGTTTATAATTTCATTTTGGAATATATTGAATTGGGAGATGATGACTTGAAATCGAAATCTCGACAACCGACCAATGTAGATTTGAAAATGAACCTGACTGGCGATTTGCTCAAACCTGATATTAATTTTGATATTTCATTTCCAAGACTCAATACCGGGCCTGTAAAGAATTATGTGGATACCAAATTGAGGGTGCTTCGGCAGGATCAAAGTGAATTGAATCGACAAGTTTTTGGACTGATTGTGATCGGTGGATTTATTCCTTCTGGGCAAGAAAACTTGTCAGATTTTGATTGGACATCGAGTGGAATTAATACGGTTTCTGAATATTTGACGACTCGGATTTCACTTTATATTACCAGTCTTTTGTCGGATGCATTTAGTGAAGTGGGAGGAGTATCTGGAGTTGATTTTGACTTTGCATATAATACTTATCAAACGGGAGAACTTGATTTGGGAGGAGGACAGACGACTGCTTTGGCAGGTTCGGAAGTGCAAGTGAATTTGAATCCTCGGTTTTTAAATGATCAATTAAGTGTGAGTGGAGGAGTGGTTAGAAGTACGGAAACGGTTTCTGGAACTTTCTATGGAAGTGATTTTGTCGCGGAATATTACTTGACTGAAAATAGAAGATTTAAAGTTAGATTCTATCAACGATCGGAGCAGGCTTTGGATGGCAATAGAAATAATCGAATGGGAATTGGTCTGAATTACCGCCGCCAATTTAATACGTTCGAGGAGTTTTTTGAAGGTTTGAAAAAGGATGCGAAGAAGACGGTGAAGAAGAAACCGAATGGGTGATATTTACTATTTTTACTGTTTTACTGTTTTACTGTTTTACTGTTTTACTATTTTTCGTCAAAATAGTAAAGCAGTAAAACAGTTGCGCAGCAAAAACAGTAAAATTCTAATCCACCCGAATCTCCACAAAAACAGGTAAGTGATCAGAGAATCCGCCATAATAATTTGGCCCACCATAAGTTCGATTCGGAGTCAGTCCATATTTTTTACTTTTAAACATCATCCATTCTTTTTGGAAAATCTGAAATTCACCAATCTTTAGGTTGCCATTTTTTTGCAGCAAAGCATTTGAAACAATAATTTGATCCAACATATTCCAATTTCCTCGGTAATTATAAGTTCCTTTTTTCCTCGAATCTTGTTCAGCCGCGCAATTGATTAAACTAGTTGGCGAACTATTATCAGGAAGGTTTTTTGCACCAATAGTTTTTGTAATACTATTGTTATCAGGCTCATCATTAAAGTCACCCATCAATAAAATATTGGCGTTTTTATTTTTGGAAAAAACACTATTTACCGATTTCATTAATTGCTCAGCGACGTAAGTTCTTTTCGGTTCGCTTGCTTCCAATCCACCTCGGCGTGAAGGGAAATGATTGATGTAAATATGAAGCGTATCCTTTTTTGCAAAAATTCCTTGCACATATAAAATCTCACGAGTTGTATACTTATCCTCACCGATGATTGATTTTGGAAAATTAATTTCAATCGCTTCAGAGTTTAAAATTTGGAAAATGTTTTTTTGATAAATCATTGCCACATCAATTCCTCGAAAGTCAGGTGACTCAAAATGAACATAGTTGTAGTCGTGATTTTTCAAACTAGTTTCTGCAATGAAATCCTTCAGTACCGTCGCATTTTCAACTTCACATAATCCCAGGATGGCTGGGTAATTCATAGCATCTATAACTTTTGCTAAGTCATTTAACTTTTTAAAATACCTTTCCGTATTCCATTTTTTCTTAGACTCAGGAGTAAATTCTTCATCTGCTTTTCCATCAATATCAATTGTATCAAACAGATTTTCGACATTATAAAAACCAATTCGAAAATCCTTTTGAGTGATAATTTCGGTAGGCGTTTTTTTTATCTTACAACTAAAAACTGTTGCAAAGACGGTCAAGGAAAGAATAAAGAAAAAAAGCTTTTTCATAATTTTTTTTTTGCAAAAGTAATTTTTTATAATGAAAGTCCAGTTTTTTATTTTTGATCAAAGGTTAATTCTTTACAAAAAAAATAATCTTTATTTCTCTTAGAAATCATTTATAAATTTATCTTTAGAAAAATATATATGATGAACCGAATACTACCTTTTTTGCTCTTCTTTTTCACTTCATTTGCTCTATTTGCTCAACTATCGAATGATGAATGTGCTACTTTGGTGAATTTAGGAGAGGCACCCATTTGTCCAGTCTTGGATACATTTAATAATGTCATGGCTACCGCAAGTGTGATTTCAACTACAACTGCAGGTAATATTCCATCCTGTTTTAATGGAAGTGCGCCAGATGCAGATGTTTGGTTTTCATTTGACATTCCTGCCGATGGAAGTTTGGTAGATGTGCAAATTGAATTGGATGCAGTCGAGGGGCCAAACGGAGGAATAGTGCAACCACAGATGGCTATTTATCGTGGAGATTGTTCGATTGATGGATTGGAGGAATTAGATTGTGTCGCTGCATTGGCTGGAGAAAATAGTTTAGAAATTGTTTTGGTAGGATTAACACCAGGTTTTACCTACTATTTGAGAGTGGAAGATTGGTCCGCAACAGCTTCACCAAATTGGGGTGATTTTGTTTTATGTGTCAAAGAGCCAGATGTGATTTTTAATATGGGAGATACCGATTTGGTTTCGTTCTGTTCTGGAACTTTGTTTGATTCAGGTGGGCCAGATGCCGCTTATTCGAATGGTGAAAACAATACATTTACAATTTGTCCTGCCGACCCACATGCCTGTATTAATATTAATTTGGTGGGTGCCAATATTGAAAACAATTTTGACAACTTGACTTTTTATGCAGGAAACAGTCCGGCAGCTCCTGAGTTTTTAAATATCACAGGAGGGAGTGCTGCGACTTCATTTGGATTAGATTCAGACTGTGTGACGATTGGATTTACCTCTGATGGTTCGGTCACCCAAGCTGGTTTTGAATTGACTTGGGAGTGCACGACTGCTGCGTGTAATAATACTTTTATTACTTGCGCCAACCCAGAAGTGATTCCGAATTTACCTTTTGATCTGGATGGATTGAGTACTTGCGGAACGTTTAATTCGCAAGCATTTGGGCCATGTCCATTTGGATTAAATTTGCTGGGAGGAGAAGATTATATTTTTACATATGATTCTCCAGGAGATGAATGTATTACTGTTCAGTTGGTAGGAGTGGGAGCTAATACTGGAATTTCAATTTATGATGCTTGTCCAGAAGATGCATTTAATTGTATTGGAGGAGCATCGAGTTTGATGAGTGATACGGCTACCATCCAATCGGCATATTTAGAACTTGCAGGAACCTATTATTTTGTGGTTGACAATTCAATTGCTTGTACCGATTTTGATATATTTATAGATACTACAACTTGTCCAGTTGCTTTACCACCTGCGGCAAATTGTGATGATGCACTTTCGATTAATGGATGTGGAAACCTTCCATCAACGATTCAAGTCAATCAACAAATGACGGATGAACCTGAATGTTTTATCCCAGGGGTTAATGATGGAGCATGGGGTGGAATTGGTCAAGGGCATTTTACTTGGTTTACATTCCAAGCTCAAGAAGATGGAGATTTTGGATTTTTAGCAAGTCCTGGAAATGCTTTTGAAGCTTCTGATATTGATATTAATGTTTGGGGGCCGATTGCAGAGGCGGTTGATATTTGTGATTTTATGAAAAATAATCAACCAGCAAGGAGTACTTGGGCAGGAACTCAAACTACGACAGGCTTAGTAGATGAAAGTCCATTTACGGGAGATCCGGTGACAGATACAGAAGAAGGTGCAGGTGGAGATGGCTTCGTTACCACTCTCCCCGTAATCGAAGGACAATGGTATTTGGTTTTAGTAAATGACTTTGGTGGAAGTATTCAAGGAGGAGGAATTGCTATGGATTTTTCTTCCACCACTCTAGGAGTACTTGATCCAAATGCTGCCAACTTAGCTATTTCTCAAGATGTAGCTGCTTGTCCAGGAGCACCATTTATATTGGAAGCTTCGGGTGGTTCACTTTATAATTGGTTTCCTACCGATGGTTTAAGTTGTACAGATTGTCCAAATCCAACCGTTATGGTAAATGGTCCGATGACTTATCAGGTTGAAATTACAGGAGCTTGTTTTGTGGATACTTTATCAGTTGTTGTGGCATTTATGGTAATTGATGCTGGAGTGGATATCACTTTGTGTGAAGGGGAAAGTATGGCATTGGGAGCGCAAAGTAATTTAGCAGAGGTCACTTGGGCATGGACTGGTTTTGCAGGTTCGTTGAGTTGTACTGATTGTGCTAATCCGATTTTGAATACGACTGGATTTCCAGCAGGAGATTATGAATTTATTGCAACTGCTTCGACGACTGATTGTTCAGATATGGATACTATTATTGTGACTGTTTTAAATGTTTCAGCACCAACTTTTGACATTGCAGAAAATACAGTTCTGTGTGAAGGTGACAATCTTGATCTTGGTGGACCAGTGATAACTGACGTAAATTATACTTGGACATCGAATAATGGAACGTTGAATTCAAATGATTCCAATCCAAATGTTTCTCCAACGGAAACCACCACTTATTACCTCGAAGTAACTAATACCCAATGTCCAAATCCGGTTATTGATAGTGTTACTATTTCGACGGTTGAAGCACCCGTGATTCCAGCTTTAAGTAATGAGACTACGTGTGCAGGAGAAGAAATTCTTATTTTAAATATAATTACTGCGCCTGATATTTCTTATCAATGGAATCCAATTGCTGGTACTGCCGATCCAAGTTTGGCAAATAATATTTTTACGCCAACAGAAACGACTACTTATACTTTGACCGCAACTCGTGGTGATTGTGTGGTGGAACAATCATTTACGATTATCGTGAATCCAGCACCAATTATTACGGTGGAAGATGTTACTATTTGTAATGGAATGGGAACTACTTTAACTGCTACCGCAAATGTTCCAGGAACATTTACTTGGCAAACAGGTGGCACTTCAGGTGGAGTTTTGGTAACTGGAGATTTGACTCAAACTACTGAGTATACCGTTTCATTTATCGATGATAATAATTGCCCTGCGGTGGACGAAATGATAATTGTAACGGTGGAAGATGGCGTGGGAATTACTAACTTATTTGCAGATCCTGATGGAGAAATTGCTCAAGGAAATACCACCACTTTAACGGTGGAGACCAATCCTGTTGATAATGTCATATATGAATGGAGTACTGGTGGAGCTTCAAATACTGAAATTGTAACGCCAATAAATATAGATGGTGAAAATTATACTATCACGGTAACCGACCAATATGGTTGTACAGATGTTTTATCTATTGATATTGATGTTACAGGGCCAGACCATGTAACTCCCAATGTATTCACCCCTGATGGAGATGGATTAAATGATAAATTTGAAATAGTAATCAATGGTCAAAACATTGAAGTAATTGAATTTAAAATCTACAATCGTTGGGGACAAAAAGTCCACGAAGGAAGTGGAGTAGATCATGGCTGGGATGGGAAAATTGAAGAGAATACTGCGCCTTCTGATGTCTATGTTTATACTTTGGTGCTTGAATTGCCGACTGGTGAAATAGTTTCGGAGAACGGAGATTTGACTTTAGTTCGCTAAAAAAATGGGTAGTATTTTGACCAGATTTACTTAAAAGGTAATTGAAAGTACTACCCCATTTTTTTCTTTTTTAACCTTTATTTACGATTTGAATGAATCTTTTAGTCTAACCATATCGATAACTTTACGTTCCTTAAACCGTTTAGCAAATCCAGTCTTAAAACTATAATTATTTAGATAACTAGTATATGTTTCTTTTCGGGAAAATGCAGACAAACCTCTTTTGTATTCCGCCTCTAGGAAAAAAGTATGGTACTGGTAAGTATGTGCTAATCCTACATTTACAAAAGCATTGATTTGTAAAATTTTTACATTATTCGTTTGAGAGACTATTTCTAAACTAGTTAATTGTACTCTTGGGATTTCTACACTCCCAACTTTATTGCTTTTATAATTTGGCCGGTTACCTTCCGCGAAATAGCTAGACTGGTGGTATCTTTCATAATCTATTTTCTTTTTGATAATTATGGCTGGCTCGATTCCTCCTTTCATGGAAAACTTTAATTTCTTAAAGCCAAACTCTTTTTTGATGGCTAATGGAATTCCTAAGTATTTAATAGTATTGACTGATGAAATTCTAAAGTTTAACTCTTCTTTATCTTGATAATCATTTTCATCATCAAACATGAAATATTCAGCGGTGGCTATAAAGTTGATTTGCTCAAATGAATTATTAATCGTTAAATCATATTGATTAATATAATTTTCGCCAACTAAAGAACTAATAGCTTTATCAAAAAAAATGGAAAAAATATGATTGTTTTCAAATGAAGCACTACGATAATTTACACCACTTACCCAGATCCAATTATCTTCTAACTTTCGCTCGATGAATAATTCTATCTTATAAGGAAATTTAGATTGATAATTAAATTTAAATGCTTTTGAATAAACTAAATTCGGAAGAATATTTTCAACAGAATATTTAACTGAAATTCCTAGACTCCAATCTGAAAGATAATAAGCCTTGGGAAGTGATTTCTTTTTTGTGATAATAGATTTTTTCGCAGGAGGCATCTGTCCAAATGAGGTAAGGCAAAATGCAAAAAGCATTATTATTGGGATTAGTTTTTTCACTTTTTGGTAGTTTCAAAAATGATTGTGTTTATGTAGGTATCAAGTAAATATAGTTCTAACATCATGTCTGAAACTAGTTTCGGCACATATAAAACTAGTTTGCTGTGACTGGTCGATTTTCCAAGTAAGCTTTTTTATAAGATCTAATTATTATGATTCCTACAATGGTTGGTGCTATCCAAGGAATAATAGTCCAATAACCAGTTAAATATTCTCTGAAAAAATTACTTCCTCCGAAAACTGCAAACGCAGTATAAGCAGCAATTCCACTCACCAACATTCCTGATATATGCTCTTCAATCCAACTTGATTTTTCATTTTTTCTTTGATAAGATGCTAATACATCTCTGCCGGAGGTCATTCCTAGTATTCCAAAAATTAACATTAGGATTCCTGGCCCTTCTCCTTTTAAATAAATCCCATAGGCAAAAAGTAAGACTCCAGCTAAAGTAATTAATGTATTAAATGCCAGATGTTTTTTTCGATAACTATCACTCAATCCTTTTTTATTTTTTAAAATGGCGATTCCATACCACAAAGGGTTGGCAGTAATTATTGCTAAAAAGCCAAGAAAGGCAGCCATGACAAATTCACCAATGATGATATTTTTAATGCTTAATAGACTCGCAGAAATGACCACTACCCACATGAGTAAAACATAAACTTTCCCTACTAAGATATGGTTCTTACTTCCCTTTTTTAGAAAAATAGGAATCCAAAAAAGAATGATGCTTGAAAATCCGCAGAATACATGAATGGCTAAAAGTACTTTTGTAATTGCTTCCATAATTTTTTTTCTTCAAATGTAATTCAAGAAAAAATGGGAAATTGAGTTAGGTGACGAATGACAATCAAATGGGATAAATGCAAGTAATTGGGACGAATGACAAAGTAAAATGGGATGATTTTCAATGCTGAGAGCAAAGATGGTTGTTGTTTTTCTTTTTTCAAAAATTGAAGACTTGGGTAGATAAGGAATGCGACCGAAAATTCTGAATCTATTTTATTCGCATTCCTTAGAAGTTAGTTGACAGGATTGTTTTAATAATTTCAATTAATAGCCACATAGTTTTTAGCGATTCAATTAATAATTTCCTTTAAAATTGGAATATACTTTCTCGAAACAGGAATTTCAAAATCCTCTAAATTTTTCAAACTCAACCTTAATCCTTGCGCGTTCCCTTCCACATTTTCAATCAAGTCAGAATTCACAATAAACGATCGATGGCAACGAACTAAAACAGTTGAGTTCAATTGTGCCTCCAAATTTTTAATAGTATTTCGAAGCAGTTCCTTTTCTATTTTTCCATTTTTAAAAAAACAAACAGAAACATAATTTTGCATCGCTTCTATGTAAAAAATATCGTTGATGGGGATTTGAAAATCTTGACTTTTATTATCTGAAAAAAGATGGACGACCTCGTGGTGAATTTCTTTTTTGGGGAAATTAGTTTGCAAAGCTGCCGCTTGAATTTGATTCCGCTGATTTGATTTGATTTGAACCACCAAGCCTGAAAAGACGACTGGAAAAATTCCAACCGAAACCGTATAAACAATCATTGCCCCAAAATCTGCCCATCCGATATTCTTAAATCCTGCCAAGTAGGAATAAAAAGCATAGTTGGCTTGACTAATAAATATCAATAAAAAAAACATATCAATAATCCACTTCTTTAAAGTCCAAGATGGTTCATTCCTTTTTATTTTTAAAACATAACCTACAAAGAAATCAAAAGTAATTGCTACTACAACGGTAATTATTCCAAATCCTAGGCACATCAAAAATACATTTCCTCCATAATTATTTATTCCCCCAACTTGGAAAAAATATAAAAAGAAAGTAATAAATATTCCTACGCCTAACACGTTAATTACATTTCCTGTAGGATTTTCCGACTCAGGAAAAGGCTCATTTAATTTTTTGAAAAATCGCTTCAATCGTTTATTTTTTTTAGAGCATATTTAAAAAATCAAAATTACCATTTTTTCAAATAATCAAGGAAAGGTATTAAGGCTTAAATTTATTTTAAATAAAATAAAATTCGCGTAGGGGGATTTAATAATCGAACTGTCTTATTGTTGAACTTGACAACAGATTATTAATAGTACTAAAACCTAGTGTAATTTATGAAACGGAATCACATTTTAACTTTTCTTATTTTGGTGTTTTTTTCCAATTTAAGTTTTGCCCAAGTTGCCTCTAAAAAGAAACCTTCAGAAAAATTTACCATCAGCGGATATATTGAAGATGAAAAAACTGGCGAAAAATTAATGGCTGCTAATGTTTTTGATGCTAAGAGTTTAGCTGGAAACACTACCAATACTTATGGATTTTACAGTCTGACTTTACCGAGTGATTCTGTTTATTTATCCTTTTCCTACATCGGTTATCAGACTAAAGTTATCCCAATTTTTTTAGATAAAGATTTGACCATTAATATTAAATTATCGGATGAGGTTTCACTTCAAGAAGTCGAAGTCGTGGCTGAACGAGTGGGCAGAATTGAGGAAGAAACTCAAATGAGTCGAATCGATGTTCCGATCGAACAAATTAAAAGGATGCCTGCATTGTTGGGCGAAGTAGATGTTTTGAAAGCGTTGCAATTGTTGCCAGGCGTACAGTCGGGTGGGGAAGGACAAAGTGGATTGTACGTGAGAGGTGGAAGTCCTGATCAAAATTTGGTACTCCTTGATGGCGTTCCAGTTTACAATGTGAGCCACGTTTTAGGGATCTTTTCAGTATTTAATGCAGATGCAATCAAGAATGTCACGTTGACCAAGGGAGGATTTCCGGCAAGATACGGCGGGCGATTATCTTCCGTTTTGGAAATAAATATGAAGGAAGGAAATACGAAGGAATGGCACGGAGAAGGTTCGATTGGATTGATCTCCTCAAAGTTTACTTTGGAAGGCCCCATCAAAAAAGATCAAACTTCTATCTTGGTTTCTGCTCGAAGAACTTATGCAGATTTGATTTTCCGTCCGATCATCAAAAAAGCGGCTACAGCTGATGGTGGCAAGATTACACCCAAACTTTACTTCTACGATTTGAATGCCAAATTACAACATAAGGTTAATGATAAACATCGATTATTTTTAAGTGTGTATTCTGGTGCAGATGTATTTTATAATAAATATGAGGAAGATGATTTGGTGAGTGAGGGAGGAATAGAATGGGGGAATTTAATTAGTGCGCTTCGTTGGAATTATCAAATCAATAAAAAATTGTTTCTAAACACGACGATGACTTATAGTAATTATGATATTAACTTTGTAGTTGGGTATGAAGACAAAGATACTGCTGAGAAAGAAAAATTTACCGCAAAATATATCTCAGGAATTGAGGATTGGACTGGAAAATTGGATTTTGATTTTATTCCAAATCCAAATCATTACATTCGATTTGGTGGAAGTGCCACCCATCATACTTACCGACCAGGAGCATTAAATTTCAAACTTGAATCTGGCGATGATATACCAATTGATACTTTGATCGGTTCTCAAAAACAAACTTCGGGGGAGTTCGATTTGTATGTAGAGGATGATATGAAATTCGGAAATTTCAAAGCCAATATAGGTGTTCATGCTTCCGGTTTTAAAGTGAATGATGAATTTTATACTTCTTTGCAGCCGAGAGTTGGATTGCGATATTTGATGAATAATGATATTGCGTTGAAAGGAGCATTCACGACGATGACTCAATTTATTAATTTGTTGACGAGTGAAGCCTTGAGTTTACCAACGGATCTTTGGGTGCCAAGTACTGAAAATATAAAACCTCAGCAATCTTGGCAAGTTGCTCTAGGTGCGGCGAAAACAATCAACGATAAATTTGAAGTGTCCGTTGAAGGTTTTTATAAACAAATGAAAAATGTAGTTTCTTATAAAGAAGGGGCTAGTTTCTTTTCAGGATTTGGAAATGATTGGCAATCAAAAGTGACGCAAGGGGATGGTGAAGCTTACGGTTTAGAATTCTTTTTACAAAAGAAAAGAGGAAAAACTACAGGTTGGGTTGGATATACGTTGTCTTGGAATAATAGAACTTTTCCAGAAATTAACGGAGGGGAAACTTATCCTTTTAGATACGATCGAAGACATGATCTTTCGATTGTAGTTGCGCATGATTTGAACGAAAGAATTTCCATTTCAGGAGCTTGGATTTTCGGAACGGGAAATGCCGTTTCTTTGCCTACCGCTCGATATTCAGTTGGTGGAAATAATTGGGGAGGACCGACAAATTTCCAAGATGTGGAAGTGCTAGGAAATAAAAATGAGTACCGAATGTCTAATACGCATAGATTAGATTTGAGTGTAGAGTTCAAGAAAAAGAAAAAGAATTATGAGCGTAAATGGATTATCAGCGTGTACAATGCCTATTGGAATAGTAATCCATATTATCTTTTTGCCGAGGAAGATTATAACCCAGCAACTGGAACCACTACACGGAGATTAAAGGAAATTAGTATCCTTCCAATTATTCCTTCTTTGTCGTATGCGATTAAATTTTAATTAAAAAACAACTAAAAAATAAGAAAATGAATTATTTAAAATATTGCGTATATATATTGTTATTAACTTTAACTTTAGGATGCGGAAAAGATAAATTTTCTCAAGTAAAAACGATTGAGTTTCCCGTTCATGAGACAAGACTTGCAGTTACTGCTCAAATGTCCACTCCGAATGTTGATCCTGATATAACTACTATTCCAAGTGTCTTTGTGGGAAATAGTCTAGGCATTGTAGATACCAAAGAATATGATTTGATCGATGATGCGACGATTAAGTTCTTTAAAGGAAATGATGAGCTTTTTGATTTCATTTATGATAGTGATAATATATTATACTTGGGTGAGTCTGCACCTGAATTGACTCAAGGAACTTACCGCTTGGAGGTTTCCGCACCTGGATATGATCCGGTGAGTGCAACTCAGACGATGCCTTCCAAAGCTGACATCGTTAATGTATCCTATGAATTTGACAAAGTACCTTTCGATGTTGACAGCGATCTTTACGATCTGATGAAAGTTAAAATCAATGATCCAGCTGGAGAGGAAAATTATTATTCTTATGAAGCATTTTTTGAAATAAAAGATTTAGCAAACGGTCAAGTTTCTACAAATATGACTTATCCATTTACTGATTTACCAGTTGCCGAATATGGATATAGTATTGATGAAATAATTCCTGATATCACTTTCAATGGCAATGAATATAATCTCAGATTATTAATGTTCAGTAAATATTTTAGAGAAGATCCAAATATTGAATTGGTGGCAGTTAATTTAGTTTTATATACTGGGACAAAAGATCTTTATCTGTATGAAACTTCTCGTAGTCTGAATCAAGAAGCGCAAGGCAATCCATTTGCAGAACCTGTTTTAGTTCATAATAATATGGAAAGCGGATATGGGATTTTTACTTTGCATAATTCTACGGTTTATCGGATTGAGTTTTAATTATGTTAGGGG
>Ga0115005_10000527_pt1 | contig 29517 bp, 46 predicted proteins | sample ArcOceMetagenome_FD_87163 | JGI IMG/M metagenome (GOLD analysis project Ga0115005, IMG submission 87163) | Marine eukaryotic phytoplankton communities from Arctic Ocean - Arctic Ocean - Greenland ARC118M Metagenome | ecosystem: Environmental > Aquatic > Marine > Oceanic | place: Arctic Ocean...
TACTCTGTCGGTGACACTTCAGGCAAGTATTCTCCACAAGAGTTTACATTTGCAAGAGGCAGTAATTTATCAGCTACAAGAATAGACAGAGCAGGTCTTATTGTAAAGGGGCGTGAGAATCTAGCTCTTCAGTCAAATCAATTTGATACTACTTGGGTAAATATTAATAGTAACGAGACAAGCGGACAAAGTGGTTACGATGGGTCTAACGATGCTTGGATTTTGTCTAAATCTGCTTCGGGCGGCTTTATTTATCAAATTGCAAATAGTTATAGCGGTGTTTATACATTTAGTGTTTATGCTAAAGCAAATGCATCTAATTTTATTAGATTGAATGGAAACGCTGTAACTGATGCGGATGCGTTTTTTAATTTATCAACAGGGTTGGTGCAAAGTTCAATAAATTGTATTGATGTAAAAATAGAATCTGTTGGTAATGGTTGGTATAGATGTTCAATTACTTCTAATGATTCCGATTTAGACTATATTAATATTTATCCAGCAGAAGCGGGTAGTATATCAGGAAATAGTGGCTCAGTCTACATCCAAGATGCCCAGCTTGAGCAAGGTCTCGCAGCAAGTCCTTACATAGAAAGCGGAGCAACAAACGGCACAGCAGGAGTCTTAGAAAACACCCCAAGATTAAACTACACAACAGGAGTTGCTAATCCGTATCTTTTACTTGAACCGAGTAGGACTAATTTGTTTTCACAATCGGAATACTTTGGAGATTGGACTACTTTTCGCTCAAGTGTATCTGCAAATCAAGCGACTTCGCCCGAAGGGCTGACTAATGCTTATAAGTTAATTCAAGAATCTGGACAAACGTCAAGTGGTGGTCTTTTTAAAGGAGTTACTACAATAGATGCAACAACATATACCTACACTTTTTTCGCAAAAGAAGCGGGATATGGTTGGTGCTTTGCAAGGCTAATGGGTGGTGGAAACAATTATTATGCTTGGTTTGATTTATCTAATGGAATTAAGGGCAATGTAACAAATGGAGCAACATCTGCTATTGAACCTTATGGCAATGATTGGTATCGCTGCTCTATAACTTTTGCAAATTTAGGTACAAGTGCTGTTCCACACATTTATATTGCAGAGGCAAATTCAAGTGCCGCTGTATCAAATCCCGATGGAGTAAAGGGAATTAATATCTACGGAGCACAACTAGAAATAGGAAGCTACCCAACCTCATACATCCCTACCTATTCGGTAAGTGCCACGAGAGCAGTTGATGTTTGTAATAAATTAGATGCAAGTGGAGAGATAGGGCAGACCGAGGGGACTGTGTTTTTTGAGTGGGATTATCAAAATGTAGGTTCAAGTGGTGGAAACATTGTAGTTAGTTTAGCGGGTACACATTTACAAGAAATTTATTTTTGGGTTCAAGGCAATGGAAATTATATATATGATGTATACAATTCATCACAACAAGTTAACATTAGTGGCTCAATGGGTTCTTTTGGAATTAAAAAAATAGCACTTGCTTATAAAAACAACGATTTTGCTTTGTACATAAATGGCGTTTTGGCTGGTACCGATACAAGTGGTTCAGTTCCAACCTTAGACCGCTTATATATTGGAGGATATGCCTTAAACACAAACTATAATATCTCCTCTGGAATCAACCAAGTCCTACTATACAAAGAGAGATTAACCAACGCAGAATTAGCAACACTAACAACAATCTAATATGACACGACTAACAAGAAAATACGAATTTGTAGACCAAGCCACAGCAGATGCCGCTATTGCTTTACTACCACAAGACGAAGAAGGAAACCCAACAGGTGAATACCTAGTTACGATACTAGGTTTTATACTTCTTGTACCTGCAACTTATGATGATGAAGGTAACGAGCTAACACCACCAATCTATTCTGACAAATATGCAGTAGATATTTACTGGGGTTCTGAGGCTTTATCTTCTTGGGATGCTTACATAGTATGGCCTACTCCAATGGGGGTGCATACGTATGGCAGTTCAAGCTCTAGAGATGAATATGCTGCTACTTATTGCGGCCTGTTTCCTACTAGCGAATATTGCGACCCACCAACACCTCCTGAACCTGAAGAAATTTAATACATTTGACTAAAATATAATGTTATGTCAAAGATTACAGAAAAGGAATTACAAGAATTAAAAGCTCAGGAAACAAAAAAGGGAGCTATCCTGCACGATTTAGGTTTATTGGAAATACAGAAACACGCTTTAGCGCATATGTACACCAACTTACTCAATGAGCAGATAGATTCTAACAAAGCTATTGAAGCCCTTTATGGCAAAGTAGACATAAACCTTGAGGACGGTTCTTTTAAATTAATCTCAGAGGATGAAAAAGATAAGTAAACACATTAGTTACAAAGAAGCTACTCACTCCAACTACGCAAAAAAACACAAGATTGCTAATAAGCCAAGTTCTGAGGATATCGAGAATATGGAGCTACTAGCTGAGAAGGTGTTTGAGCCACTTAGGGAGTGGGTAGGTGCGCCTATAAAGGTGAATAGTATGTTTAGGTCTGTTGAACTTAATAGTGCCTTAAAAGGAGCCCCACGCTCTTCACATATGAAAGGTCAGGCTTTTGATATTACTTCTTTAGGTGGTAAAACTAATCTTGAGATGTTTCATTACATCAAAGACAACTTAGATTTTGACCAGTTGATATGGGAATATGGAAATGAGCCTGTATGGCTGCACGTTTCTTATGTAAGCGAGAAAGAAAACAGAGGTCAAGTATTAGTAATCAAAAGACCAGGAGTATATCACGAATGGTCTCCTTGTAAAAACTGCTAGAATAGTGAATAAGATTTCAGAAAAGACAGAGGTAACACTTGATGTCAAAACATTGATAATAATAATATCATTTGTGGTTTCTTTTGTGGGTATGTACTTTGCTTTACAAAAGGATATTGATTTAGCAAAAGAACTTCCTAAACCTCAAGTAACAAGAACTGAGTACGATTTAAAAGACCAACTAATCAGGGAAACTATAATGAACACACAGCAAAAGGTAGAGGACAACAGCAAGAAGCTAGATAAGATTGATGAAAAGCTGTATCAAATAATAGACAAAAAATAATATTATGAAACGCTTCTTTTTTATAATTCTATTGATATCTAGCAAAGCCTTGTTTTCTCAAACATATACTTTATTAGAAATAAATTCAAGATGGAATGCTTCTAATACTGTAAATATAGATGCCATAAAAGGAGTTAATCATTTGGTTGTTTATTTAGAAGACCAACCAAGTTCAGTTAAGGACAAGATAAAGTCCGTACCAGTTTTAATATTGTATAAAGACAATACAGCTATAAAACAATGGAATGCTGATATCAGTTTTAAATTAACTGTTCCAAAAGAAGAAGTAATAAAAATCATACAACGTCTAGAGAAATAATGCAGAAAAAAAAGTTTGCAGATACTAAGGCAGGTATGTTCTTAAAGTCTGCCTCTCCTAAAATACTTGACGTATTGGGTGATGTTATACCTGATGCGGGTATTTTTAGCGTTATTAAAGGTCTTATCACTAAAGATGATGTATTACCTCCTAAAGATAAAGAAGTAGCCTTAGAGCTTCTTAGAATGGATGTGATAGAAATGCAAGAGATTAGTAAAAGATGGGATTCAGATATGAAGTCAGATTCCTGGTTATCTAAAAACACTAGGCCTCTTACATTAGTTTTCTTGACTGCATCAATGGTATTTCTTATTATGCTTGATTCTTTAAATATAGACTTTGGAGTAAAAACAGAGTGGATAGATTTACTTAAATCACTTTTAATTACTGTCTATGTAGCCTACTTTGGTTCTAGAGGGGTTGAAAAATTTAAGGCCATAGGTAAGTAAGTGCCTCCTTACAAAAGCTCTCAGATATTTCTATACTGGGATGAACAAGTAACCAATAAAAAAAATGATATGCCTGAAGATTTCGGAATGAATGACAGCTTTGCTGACTTCGTAGATGAACTAACAACAAGTAAAACGAATGAAAATGCTTGTTCTATTGATAACCCTGATTGTGAGGGGTGTGGTTCTTAAATAGCACCTACCACATTACTTTTATTTATATTTAATTAGATTTATTTTTTTACTAATTATTTAGATATATTTACAAATGTGTAATAGATAGCTTTATAAAAAGATTCAAAGTTATTACTTATTATTTTAAAAACCAAAAAAAATATGTACTCTAAGAAAACAGTAGACAAAACCTTGAGCTGTAAATCCTTATCAAACAAGGAAAAGACAAACAGACTTCTTGAAATAGATGCTATTCAATACACCAACTTAGGTACAGACTCAACAAAAGAAGAAAAGATTGTAGTCAAAGAAAATAGCCTGTACATTTATGAAACTATTAAAAAGATAGATTTAAGACTAGGTAAAACACTTTTGTATAATGGCTAAGAAACTCACAAGAAGTAAGCTGGTTAAAAAGTTAGATGCAGTATTCAGTCAATACATAAGACAGTCAAACTCAGTTAATGAAATAGCTACCTGTTTTACTTGTGGTAAAGAAGACCATTGGAAGAAATTACAAAACGGCCACTTTCAATCTAGAAGGCATTACTCAACTAGATGGGATGAAACCAATTGTCAGGTACAATGTGCAGGTTGTAATGTGTTTAGATTTGGGGAGCAGTTTATCTTTAGTCAAAACCTAGATACTAAGTTTGGAGAGGGTACAGCTAGACGTTTACACATACAAGCACAACAGACCATAAAGTTTGCAGACTTTGAATTAGAGGAAATGATTAATCACTATAATGGTTTGTTATTTAAGTAATTAATAACTATATTTGAGCGTTCTGTTTTAAACTAGGAAAGAGAGGTTGATTTTATATCGCCTCTTTTTTTTTGCCCTATTTGTTTTTTATTAAAGTTTTTGTGTATATTCGTAAAAGTATTAACCACATAAACAGAACAGAATGACAGAACAAGAAAAAGCGAGATTCAGAAACTGCTTACTAAATCTATATGGTTTAGGAAACTCCAACTTTCTAGTAAGAAAACATTTTGATAGTGATGAAAGCCTTGAATTACAAAACCCAAAGAATTGGCTTAATTACACAACAGAACTTTTAGAAATACTAGATAGATGAGAACACAGAGAGATGATTTAAAAGCTCAACAGAGAGCTTTAGAGGCACAGCTAAACGCTGCCAACAAGTACAGTAACGGAATAGACCTAATGGATATTTACCGTAAGCTAGATAAAGTTAAATCGCTAATAGAAGCAATACGATAATGGGACATATATATCAGACTCACGAATACAAGAACGAAAGAATAAGAGCTTTAAGTAGAAGAGTAGAAGAGCTAGAAGAAGGACAACAGGTCAAAGACCTTGTAGCTCATTGCGAGTTCTTAGAATCTCAAGTAGAAGTATTACACCAAGACATTGCAAATATTCACTTTAATCAAACAGTAGGATGGACAGAAACAAATTAGTAGAGTTGTACAAAAAGTACGACCTAACAGCAGATGATGTATTTAAACATCAGCACTATGTTATTATCACTAGAACTGGTATTGACAAAATTCAAGCAGTAGAACAGATAGCTATTGATTACGAGGTAATAAGGTGTGAACCAAATTACGCTGTATTTAAAGCCATAGCAAACAAAGAAGGCAAAGCAATACAAACCTTTGGGAGTGCTTTAAAAGGAGAAGGCTACAAAGACGGAAATTGTAATAGTTGGTATGTTGCAGAGATGGCAGAGAAAAGAGCTATGTCAAGAGCTGTGTTAAAGCTGACAGGCTTTTATGAGCTGGGAGTATTTGGAGAAGATGAATCAGATAGTTTTAAGAAAAAGTAATATGACATATTTTAACTCAATAAAAGAATCAGGAGATGACTTAAAAAAGTATCAAGACAAAACAAAAACACAGGACGAAATTGTTCTTATGTTATGTCGTGAAAATAAAACTTTTACAGCATCAAAAATCTTTAGTCAATTTCCAACTAAAGCACCATTAACTTCAATTAGAAGAAGTATTAATACACTTCTAAATAATTGTAATATTGTTTGCACAGGAGAGAAAACTAAAGGAATTTATGGAAGAAATGAAACAGAATATAAACTATCAACTAAATAAATCAATATGGGAGCAATCATCAATGCATCAATCAATGTGGCTAAATTGCCAAAAGAGAAATTTGTAAAAGGTAAAGACGGAGCAGTCTATTACAATTTTACTATCTCAATTAATGATGACACTCGTTACGGCAACAATGTTGCTTTAATGGACAGTAGAACCAAAGAAGAAAGAGATGCTAAGAAACCAGCTTTGTATTTCGGCAATGGTAAAGTAGTATGGATTAAAGATGCTCAAGGAAATTCAGGGCAGATTATGTTAGCTGAGAAAGAGGTAACAGAGACAGTTGCAGAAGAAACAAGTGACTTGCCTTTCTAAGAATTATCTAACTACTGAAAGGGGGGTATGACTATAAAATCGTATCCCCCTTTTTTTTTACCTTTAAAGAATGACAGACAGAACAGAACACAATCAGAAAATGCAGTCAATAATGTTTGACTGTTACGTAGATGCAAAAGAAAAAATAGATTACCCGCCTGTGGCTTTATCTTTTGGAGAGAAACTAATACAACACCCTGAAGGTGATAGCTTGTTACCCATCCCACTAGGGACATATGGTAATTTAAGTTGTGTAAGCGCACCCCCTAAGACTAAGAAAACTTTCTTTATATCCTTATTAGCTTCAGTTTATTTAAGCGGTTCTAATATATACGGTGGAGACATTAAAGGCCATAAAGATGAAGGCCATTTAGTACACATAGATTCAGAGCAAGGATTATGGCATTGCCAAAAAGTATTTAAGAGGGTGTACGATATGGACAAAAATGTAGACCCATTGTCTTATCATACATTTGGACTGCGTAGCATCGGTTATAAGCAACGAATAGAGTTTATTGAATACTATCTATCACAAAAGATTAACACACCGTCTCTAGTCATTATAGATGGTATAGCAGATTTAGTGAGTGATGTAAATAACCTAGAGGAAAGTAATTTAATAGTGCAAAAGTTGATGCAATGGTCAGCCAAATACAACTGCCATATTATAAACGTCATACACAGTAATTACGGAACTTCAAAAATGACTGGTCATCTAGGTTCATTCCTAGAAAAGAAATGTGAAACACATATAGAACTTGAAGCGAATACAATAAATAAAGAATGGGTAACCGTTAAATGTAAACGCAGCAGAGGTTATCCTTTTGAGACGTTTAGCTTTAAGGTTAATGAATACGGTTTACCTGTCATAGTTGATAATTTATACGACCCCTTAAAATGAGCCAAAAAGTAATGATTTTAGTCGCTAAAAAGCACGACACCTGGGTTGACATTGTTTCAACCTTTGGATGCACTAGAACAGTAGCTGAAGACATTACTCAAGAGATGTATATTAAGATACAGCTCCAAGTTGAAAAGGGGTTAGACATCACCTATCAAGATGACATAAATTATTACTATATATTTAAGACACTTAAAACCCTGTTTCTAGATTTAAAAAGAAAGCAAAAGGGAATAATTATAGTAAACATAAATGACGAGTACGTCAAGAATTTAGGAATAGCCATAGCGACAGAAGATGTAAACTTTGATAGTGCATATCAAGATGTTGAAGAGGAGCTTTCTAAAATGTATTGGTGGAACAGAAAAGTGTTTGAGATAGTAAACGAAGGAGAAAGCATAGCTGAGTTCTCTAGGAAGTCTAAAATTTCTTACACTATATTATACAACGCATACAGAAAGGTTAAGAAAAAACTAACAAAACTAATATGAAACTAGGAGACATCATTTACTACATTACAAAGTATACAGGCATTAAATTACTTGTGGAAACGTATCATTCTTTTAAAGGCACAAAATGTAACTGTGACAAGAGAAGAAAAAACCTGAACGACTTAAAAATAAAAAGATGACAAAATTCAATGATACAGACTATAACGACTGGACTAAGTTTCGAGTGGCAGAAAACAAGGACGTTATCAGCCCAACAGAGTTTGAACTGGTTTGTAACCTGCACTCAAGATACTTCAAGCATACCTATTATAAACCTTGTACTTGTAGCCCGAAAACAATAAATAAATGGATTCAAGATTTAAACCTAGTTTGGACATATACTAGGAATGGGGATAAGTAAAGTTCATAAGTGGGAACAGGCCGTTGTTTTATTACTCAATTCTAACGGATGGGAATTAGAATGGGCTGGTAAAGGATATTCACGATATGATGCCATTGGTAAAACGCCCAAAGGTTTTCCTTGTGTGATTGAAATGAAGTTCCGCAACAAGCATTATGATACTAAGATGCTTGAAAAAGACAAGTACGATGCCTTAATGAGAATAGATGAGAACATCATAAAAATATTTTATGTGTTTGACCCTAAAGGAAATTTCCTATACTACCTCAATACGCTCAAGCTGCCTGAGACAGTAAAAAAATACTGCCCTGATACTACAATGTGGACAAAGAAAAGAATATTGAAAGATGTTTATCTGTTACAAGAAAACGATGCTGTAAGGATTGAGCTAAACAATGAATAGTTATTAAATAATTCGTGTATATTAGCTAAGTAATTAAAACAGACAGAATGATAGTAACAAGAGAAGTCCTGATATCTATTAAAGACATCATAGAACAACACGTAAAAGCTGACCCAAGTCTTACGGATGTGATAATCAATTATCAAATAAAGGAAACCGACAAAGCTAAAAACTTCTTAAACGTACAAATCAAATGAAACAGTTTCTAAGAATTGCAAAAGCAAGATTAAAAAAAAGGTTTCCGTTTAAAAGACAAAGAGATGCTGTCGCAGCTAAAATGTATGTTGACTGGATAGAAAGAAAAGAAAACCCATTTGGTGACCATTTTGATATTAACCGAAACTCAGCTAAAGAAAAAACAGAACAATGACAATAATAGATTTATGTCTCAGAGATAGAGATGAAAACAACACAGAAGAATGATTTTGCTCGTAGATGCAGACAGCTTAATATTTGCAAGTTGTTACAGGAAACGTCAACAGCCTGATGATGAAAAATACTATACTGAAATAGGAGATGCTAGGGCTAAGTTTGATGAGCAGTTTATGGGCATAGTAAACCACCTAGAAGACATCTATCCAATAGACAAGGTATTAACCTTTAGCGGTTCAAAGGGTAACTTCAGAAAGCTAATTACAAACAAATACAAAGCAAACAGAAAAAAACAAGAGCTACCCCCTTTACTACAAGAGATGCACGAGTTTGTAAAAGAACACTATGACAGCATTTACGGATATGGGGTAGAGACTGATGACGTAGTAGCTAGATACTGGCACAACATAAGCAGAGACATAGGAAGAGATGAGGTAATGATTGTAAGCATTGACAAAGACTATAAGCAGTTTCCTTGCCTGATGTATAACTATCACTACAAACACAAAGAAATCTATGACATAAGTGAAGAAGAGGCTATGTATAATTTCTATGAACAATGCATAATAGGTGACACAGCAGACAACGTCAATTACTTTAAGGGTAAAGGCAAGAGGTTTGCAGAGAAATACTTCGCAGACTGTCACACTAAGTACCAGTACACAAGAAAGCTCTATGAGCTATTTAAACAAGAATACAAAGGAAAGGCAAGACAGAGATATGTTGAATGCTATAACCTATTAAAACTGAGAACCGAGTAATGAGAAAAAAAACACATAAAGACCTGACAGCTTTAGAGATTGGTGAGGAGATTAAAAAAGAACTAGGCATAGATATATACCAAAACACAAGACAAGCGACTTACGTAGAGGCTAGAGCGTTAATGTGCTACCTTTTAAGAGAGAAGTTAAACTTGCGCTGGACATCTATCGCTAAACTCTTTCAAGGTGAAGGAAAACATATGGATCATTCAAACGCTTTGCACCTAGTAAAAATGTACCCTATATATAGAAGGGATGACAAAAGACTTTTAGAGCTTGAGAAGACATTTAAATTTACTCGTAAGACTGGTTTAGACTTTGACTATACCAACTACCTAGAAGATAAATATGAATCACTAGAGGAGAAGTATTATAAGCTAGAAAAAAAATATCTAGACATTATAGAAAAATAATATGAGGGGGGCGCAGACAGTTTTTATGCTAGGAGTAGGTAAGGATTAAAATGTCCCCCAAATGCATAGCGGGGTGGTTGTACTAATTATATTAGTCTTTGCTTGGGTAAGTATCCACCTTGCTTTAATCATAGAGGAGAGCGGTCTTTTATAAATTATATAAAAAAACTTGTGGTTAGGTTCGGCTGACTCTCCTTTATAACACCAAAGAAAAATGATAGCATTAGCAATAGTAATATTTATGTCATCTTACATAATTAGAAGAGAGTACCTACTGTGGAAAGAGGTCAAAAAAAAAATTAATAGATACAAATGATTAAAACTTAATCTTTTTCTACGTTATATAGTAAGATTGAATAATCAAAATAAAATCAAATGGACAACAGAAAGAATAATGGGGGTGCTAGAGAAGGAGCTGGTAGACCTAAGAAGGCAGATGAGATTAAGCTAATTGAAAAGCTAGATAATCTAATAGACAATGACGAGGTAATAAAAACACTAGGTAAGCAAATCCTCAAAGGAGACTCTAGAGCGATGTCTTTATACTTTGGGTACAGATACGGCAAACCAAAAGAAAGCGTTGATATAACATCCTCTGAAGGCTTCACAGTTAACTTTAAAGACCTGATTGAATTTAAGTGATAGAAGTAAATAAAAAGTATGCACCGATATCTACTGCTAATTCTAGATATTTCATTGTAACAGGTGGGAGGGGTTCAGGGAAATCATTCTCTATAAACCTGCTCCTAGTTCTGCTTACCTATGAAGCTGGGCATACTATACTATTCACACGTTTCACTTTAGCATCTGCTTACATATCTATCATACCTGAATTTATTGATAAGATAGAAACCTTAAACATTCAAGAGGATTTCCATATTACAAAAGATGAAATCATAAATAAGCGTTCAGGCAGCAAGATAATCTTCAAGGGTATAAAGACATCATCAGGAGACCAAACGGCTAACCTGAAGTCTCTCACGAATGTTAGCACTTGGGTTATGGATGAAGCCGAAGAGCTGGTAGACGAGAACATCTTTGATAAAATAGATTTATCAGTTAGAAACCTCAAGAATCAAAACAGAATAATAATGATTCTAAATCCTGTGACTAAAGAGCATTGGATTTACTCACGATTCTTTGAGGAGAAAGGAGTGATGGAATCAAGCAATGTAAGTAAAGGGAATACCACTTACATACATACCACCTACCAGGATAATATCGAGAATCTATCTACAAGCTACCTAGAGCAAATAGAAAACATCAAACTTAGAAGACCTGAGAAATACAGGCATCAAATGCTAGGGGGATGGTTGGCCAAAGCGGAGGGTGTAATATTTACCAATTGGAAAGTAGGACAGTTTAAGAAATTTGGGGTTTCAGTATACGGACAGGATTACGGATTTGCAGCAGACCCATCTACGTTAATAGAAACCAACATAGACAGCACAAATAAAATAATCTATCTAAAAGAGTGTTTCTATCTCAAGGGGTTAACTACATCACAGATAGCTGAACTGAACCTTAAACACGCTGAGAGCAACCTTATCGTTGGTGATTCAGCAGAACCTAGACTACTGTCTGAAATAAAGTCAAAGGGTTGCAATGTGGTTAAAGCAATAAAGGGACAGGGTTCTATCACTTATGGTATCTCACTACTTCAGGATTATGATTTAGTAGTAGATGAGAACAGCATCAACCTAATCAAAGAGCTGAATAATTACTCTTGGTTAGAAAAGAAATCAAAGACTCCCCAAGATTCTTGGAATCATTTAATTGATGCAATCCGTTACGCAGTCTCGTATCAACTTCAAAATCCAAACAGAGGAACATACTACGTTTCATAAAAGTTATTAAAGTATTTGTGTATTAAATAAATAGTCCGTAAGTTTATACCTCCGCAATGAGGCGGTAACTTAAACACTACGATTATGTTTGCTATTTTAAACACTTCAAATTCAAAGGTGATGTTTTACACAAAGTCTTTCTTTATGCTTGGTTACACCACAATACCCCAATTTGCTCCTGCTAACGATAGTGACCTACACGTTACGTTCAACACCTTTGCAGAGGCTAACGAGGTTCTAAAGACGTTCCCTGCTACCATCGCTAATACCTGCGCTGTAACCACACACATCTTATAAAAATAAATACACGAGTTATCAAACTTTTTGTGTATATTCGTATAAACAAATTAAAACAGACACAATGACAAATTCACAATCTTACGAGTACGGAGAAATTTTAGGTGCGCTCATCTCAATTCAGAACTTTTCTAAAATGGATAACAGAGAAGATTACGCAAAGATAGAATCAATGATTATATCAGATGCTATTGAGCAAATGCAGACTTTGTTTGATTCGTTAACTAAAGAAGAGGTGTTAACTGACAAACAAGCATTTTCAGAATTTGCACAGACCGTAAATACCAATCTTAAAAACATCATAAAATAATGGACTTTGAATTTATATACGGAAATGAAACGGTTGAGGTAATTGGTTCAATTGGTTACTCAGGAGATGAAGGTAATTATGATACTCCTGCATACTATGAAGCTATCTATGACCCTAACGACTTAGAAATAATAGTAAGCGGTGAGTACGAATATTATCAAGTTCAATGGGCTAAATTAGCACAAGAGTTTAAAGACGAAATTGTCAGGCAAATAGAAAAGAGGTTGTAAGTGCACGACATATGAGTAGTATATTAAGGTGGTCAGAAATGGCTGCCTTTTTTTATTTAGATTTACTAGGGCAAAATGCACTAATTAAATACGTTATATATATATGAAAGCTGAAATCAATATACCAAACAGCCTTGCTGAGATTACACTAAAGCAGTATCAAAAGTTCTTGAAGATACAAGAGAATAATGATGATGTGTATTTCCTGCAATGTAAGATGATAGAGATATTCTGTAATCTAGATGCTGTATCTGTAAGGCTTTTAAAAGTCTCAGATGCTAATAGGATTATGGACATATTAAACGATATGTTAAATTCTCAGCCTGGCCTAATCAGGACATTTAAACTAGGTGGTATTGAGTACGGTCTTATACCTGACTTTGATGATATGTCTTTAGGTGAGTACATTGACCTTGATACTTATATGGGTGACTGGGAAAATATGCAGATAGCAATGAACGTACTATACAGACCTATCAAAGAAAGACTAGGTGAGAAGTACATCATTAAAGATTACGATGTAAACACAAAGGAAAAATTGAATGAGATACCTGTTGATGTGGTCTTAGGTGCAGTTTTTTTTTTATACAATTTAGGGATAGACTTATCGAAAACTATGCTGGACTATTTGGAGGAGCATCAGAAGGACAGCTCGATGCACAGTCATCTTTTTCAAAAAAATGGGGATGGTATCAAAGCCTATTCTCAGGACTCGCTCAAGGAGATATTACAAGAGTTGAAGATATCACTAAACTAAACGTGCATAGCTGTTTGTACAGCTTAGAGTATATGAAAGACAAGGCAGAGCTAGAAGCAAAACAAATCAAAAAGAATTTTAAATAATGGCAAATCAAGGGGTAAGAGGTTTTTACCAGTTAACCGAGACAATCAAAAATGAGTTATTAGGTGATGAGAATATCAACACAGTAACTACTGGAGACATTACAGACGTTAACTTAAACAAGCAGGATATTTTCCCACTTGGTCACATCATTATTAATAACGTAACAGATGAGGAGCAGGTACTAAGATTTAATATTACCGTTCTAGCCTGTGACATAGTAGACCAGTCAAAAAGTCAAACGATTGATAGGTTCAAAGGGAACAACGATGTGCAGGATATTTTAAATACTCAACTAGCGGTTTTAAATAGATTAATCCAACGCCTTAGAATGGGTACTCTATACACAGATATGTACCAGCTAGACAGCAGTCCAAACCTCACTCCTTTTTATGACAGGTTTGAGAATCAATTAGCGGGATGGTCAGCTACTATGGACATAATGATTTACAATGACATATACATCTGCTAATGAAATTAGATAATACACAGGACGTTTTAAATAAATACGGTAAATACGTTGTTCAACAGTCAAAGTCAAATTTAACTAAAGACAACAAAGGCGGTGGAGAACTTTACAATTCTATTAAATACGTTTTAGACGTTGAATCAGATGCGTTTCTTATAGCGTTCTTAATGGAAGAGTACGGTGCTTATGTAGACAAAGGTGTAAAAGGTAAAACCTCTACGTATCCACAAACGGCTTCTGCACTTTCACAGTTTAGATATGGTAGTGGAACAGGCCCTAAAGGTGGATTAACTAAGGGTATTTTAAGTTGGGTAAAGAGAAAGAAGTTTCAATGGAAAGACAAAAAGACTGGGCGTTTTTTATCCTATGAATCTATGAGTTTTTTAATAGCTCGGAGCATATACAACAAAGGGTTAAAAGCCAACCTGTTTTTTTCAAAGCCTTTTGAAAGTGGGATAAAAAGATTTAATCCTGATTTTGCTAAGGCTTTTGCTTTAGACGTTGAGTACGCCATAATACTAGGAATAAAGAAATAAGATATGCCAATTAACAACTACGGTCTTAGAACACCATTATACGCAGAAACATTTGTAGGAAACAGTACAACCAAATCAGCTAAATTATTGCTTAGTGTTGGTGGTATATTAAGGTACACCATAATCAAAGATGTTACCGTTGGTGAATCAGTTAATTTTGAAATAGCTGAATTACTTAGAGACTACTTGACGGTCACTATATCTGAAACAGCAGGTGCAGCCCCAACAGTTCAAAAGATAAGTTTCACGTCTACAATAACTCTTTACCCTGAAGCAAATGCAGGTGGCTTGGCTATATATCCAGGAGCTATAAGCACATTGAGCGGAGACGGTTACGAGGGTTACAGCAAGTTTATAGACGAAGCTAATTCAAGTATACCATATAGAAACAGAGCTAACAATCAAGACACCTGGTTACTAGCTGAAAAGACTCCTAGTACAGCAGCCACAAATGATGACTTTTATATATTCGTTCCAAACAATATATCAGGATACGCAGGAGCAATGAGTAGCGCAGGAGTTATCTCATATATACCATATAGCTCCACAGATACAGGCCTTGTAATAGGTAGTGTACCCCTTGCTATAAATAGAATTGATTGTACCAAATACGGCATAGGAACTAAGGTCACACTTATAAATAGGTTTGGGGTGTTGCAGGACTTATGGTTTTTCTTAAAAAAGGTCAAGCAGATAACAAGGTCAAACGAAAGATACGAGGCTAACACTTTACTTTCAAATGGAACATACTCCACAACTGACCCAACTACAAAGCTGTTAAATTCAAAGGCTAAACAATCACGCACGTTATCAAGTGGTTATTATCCTGAATGGACAAACGCTTATTTTGAGGAGCTGCTTTTAAGCGAGAATGTATGGATGACTAGAGAGAGAGTTCAGCAGCCTAACACGCCTGAAATTATACCTGTCACAGTTAGAACATCAGAGATGACCTACAAGACATCAGTCAATGACCGTTTGATAGAATACACCATAGACTTTGAAGATGCTTTTGACTACATAAACAACGTAAGGTAGATGCAAGAATTACAGCTATATATTGAAAGCGAAAGGCTTGACTTGTTTAAAGATGAGACGGTATCTCTTACACAGACCATTCAAAACATTAAGCAAATAGATAAGGTGTTTACAGCCTTTACTAAGACATTCTCTGTACCTGCTAGTAAGACAAACAACAAGATATTTCAGCACTATTACAATTTTAATATTGTAGACGGTTATGATGCCCGAAAGAAAAAAGCAGGTAAAATTGAGCTAAACACTTTACCCTTTCAAACTGGCCTTATAAAATTAGAAGGTGTAAGCCTGAGAAATAACCTTGTATACAGCTATAAGATTACATTCTTTGGAAATACGATTGAATTAAATGACATCTTAGGAGAGGACAAACTGGGTTCACTAGCTTTTAGTAACTCTAAATATGACCTGACTTATAGTGCGGCAGGGGTGTTGGCTAAGATGCAACAAGCAACAGGTGCAAACGCTTATGTTATTACGCCTTTAATCACCCATACAGATAGGCTGTTTTTTCAATCAGGAGTAAATTTACAAGGCAGTAGTAATCTTTGGTGGCACAATAGTGAACATCAGGGTGTATACTGGAATCAGTTAAAGTTCGCTCTAAGGCTTTATGAAATCATTAAAGAGATAGAGATAAAGTACACCGTTGCAAACGGCTACAATACCAACTTAGTATTTTCAGAAGATTTCTTTAGTACGTCAAATCCTAGTTTCTATGACCTGTATATGTGGTTACATAGAAAGAGTGGAGCAGTACAACCTGACCAACAGATAGCAACATACGAAAGCCTAGTAAATAACTGGACAGCAAGTGCTACTCAGATAATAGTTGGTTATTCTACAATCACCATACCTGCGGCTTTAGTAACTGGAGCTAATAAAATACTAAGTACAAATATAACCTGCACACCGACAGGAGCTGATGCGGCAAAGCCTTATTCAGTTATAGTCAGTTTAAATGGTAGTACGGTATTCACATCAACAGAGGCCGCAGGAACTCAGAATATTTTATTGCCTTTTAATTTCTTAGTTGCTAATGGTGTTTATACGGTAAGCATTATACACCCTCAAAGTTCAGGCACAATAGTATTCACTTCTATTGAGTGGGAAACAGTAGGTGAAACAGGAACAGGCTTTTATACTGATACAGCTACATCAAATACATTCACAGCTTCAGAATCATTTGACTTTCAAATACCTCAACAAATACCTGACGTAACTATTATGTCATTTCTTACTGGGTTGTTTAAGATGTTCAATCTAGTTGCTTATGTCAATGACTCGGGAACAATAGTAGTAAGGCCATTAGAAGAAAGAACTGAGGGTGATGTTCAAATAGCAAACGCTTTCAATACTCGTGTGGTAGAAGACGGTGGGACAGTTGAGTCTCTAAGCTGTTTAGAGGCATCCTTAACGACTTTAGGAGCTTCCAATTATAGTTACTATACTTCAGCAGACATAGAGGGCTTAGATGCGCCAGTAGATTATAACATATCTCAATACGTAGACACAAACGAAAGTGAGGTAAACATAGCTTTACCATATAAGGAAATTATCTACGCATACGAAGGCACAGGAACTTATCTAGCGAAGCAGCATAACCAACTATTCGGAACGTCTTGGGGTGCTTTAAAATACATCGGGGGTACAGATACTGACGGTACAGGTGGGTTAAACTATAACGCATCAACTGAGATTTACAAGGTCATAGCTCCTTTTGAGCATATGAAGTACGAGCGATTAGTAAATGTAACCAATAGCCTACTAACTACAATTCAATGGGGATGGAGTGTAAACGAAAACTCACAGCCATATATCGGTAAGCCTTTAATCTTTTACGGCATAAGACAATCAGGCGGCTACGATATCAGTTATAGAACAAGCTCTATTGCTGCAAGTAGTGAAGATGCATATTGGATACCTTCAAACGCTTTGTATCAGTCATCATCTGACGGTAAAGAAAACATCCATTTTAATAATGAGCTAAATGAGTATGAGGTAAATTCTGACCAGTTCACAGATACTCTTTTTAGTGTATACCATAGCGAGTATATAATTGATGTCTTTAACCAGGCTAGAAGGCTTACACAGATTACGTCTTATTTGCCTCTAAGGATTATATACAACTTTAAGCTGAATGACACTTTTACAATAAACACCAAGACGTACAGAATTAACTCCATAACTACTGAACTACAAAGCGGAAAAAGTAAAATGGAACTATTAAATAAGGTATGATACAGAATATAATTGAGCTGCTAAGTGTAGTTGAGGGAGAAACAGAAGCAATACAGATTGCAAAGGGTAAGTATAAATTGGCACAGACCTTTTCTGAGGGGTTTAAGCAAACAAAAGAGCAGAAGAGATGGAAAAAATAGAAGTAGAATTTGAGTTAAAATATAAGGATGCTATTGGTGAAATCGAAGAGCTTAAAAAAGAGCTTAAAAAGGTTCAGGAATCCGTTGTAGACGGTAATAAAGCTACTGAAAAGTCATTAGAATCTGTTGAAAAAAGTGCTGAAGGTAGCGCAAAGGGTGTAAAGAAAGTAGGTGTTTCTATTAAGAATCTAGCAAAAGCTAGTGGTATAATATTCTTACTTCAGAAAGCGTTTGAGTTTGTTTCTTCTGCTATACAGGAAAATCAAACAGTAATGACTGCGCTTAATACCGTCTTTGAAACTGCTCAGATTATATTTAATCAGGTTGTAACAGTTTTTACAGACGTATATAAATCTGTCAGTTCATCCACAGAGAATTTTGATGCATTAGGAAAAGTTATCAAAGGCCTTGTTACAATCGGATTAACTCCTATGAAACTCAGTTTTTTTGCTATAAAATTAGCCTTACAATCTGCACAGTTAGCTTGGGAAAAATCATTTTTTGGTGGTAAAGACCCCGAAACAATTAAAGCTCTACAAGAAGGTATAGACGAAACAAAAAACAGTATTGCTGAAGTAGCTATTGAAGCCGTAGATGCAGGGAAAAGTATTGGTGAAAACTTTGCTGAAGCTGTTTCAGAGGTAGGGGCAATTAGTGAGCAAGTAGTTGATGGTTTAAAAAAAGTTAGTGTTTCATCTGCCATAGAAACTGCTAAAGCTAATATGGCATTAAAGAAAAATGCTGAAATAGCTGAAGCTCAAAGTAAAATATTAATAGAGCAGTATGACAGGGAAGCTGAAGCATTAAGGCAGGTTCGTGATGACACTAGACTTAGTATAGATGAAAGGATAGCTGCAAATGATGAATTAAAATTAGTATTAGAAGACCAAGAAAAGCAAATGACTGCTAATGCAAATGCTGTACTGGCAGCCGCACAAGCTCAGTTTGATTTGACAGGTAAAAATGAGGACTATGTAGCTGTTTTAAATGCTGAAGCTGAAGTAGCGGGTGTACTTGCAACGGCAACAGGTTTTTTATCTGAGCAAAGAGTTAACGATGCAGGTCTGCAACAAGAACTGATAGACTTAGATAATGCTAAAATGGAAAGTGCATCACTACTTTCAATAGAGCAAAAACGATTTAACGCAGAACAGATTGTTAACTCTTTAGAAAAGCTAGAAGCATTACAAGAGATTGACGAACTAGAAGCCGAACAAGAGACTTTAAGACTTCAATCCATAATAGATAATATAAACACAGGCACACAAGCTAAGATTGACGCTCAGATAGCTTTAGACCAATTCTCTGAAGCATCTAGACAGACTAATATCACAAGAGATAAAGAAATAGCAGACGAACTGATAGCAATAGAAGAAGAAAAGACTGCGGCTAAAAGAAAAGCTCTAGATGATTTAATATCAATATCAGGAGCTGAAACTAAACTAGGAAAAGCATTATTGATAGTAAAGCAAGGTTTAGCTCTTAAAGAAATGATAATGGAAGCAAAGAAAACCATTACGTTTGCTTCAGTAGCAGCCGCAAAAAGTAGTGTTGCAATTGCAGAGGGTACAGCTCAAACGGCAAAGGTTGGATTTCCACAAAACATTCCTTTACTTATTGGATATTTTGCACAAGCAGCAGGTATTATTAGCTCTATACGTTCAGCAACTAGATTGGCTAAATCTACTGCCTCTTCTTTTGGTGGTGGTGGTGGAAGTGTTGCTGCTGTTTCCGCACCTTCTGTACCAAGAATCCCTGAGTTTAATACAGTAGGAGCGAGTGGTACTAATCAACTAGCTGATGCGATAGGAAGCCAAAGTAAGCAACCTATAAAAACCTATGTTGTAGCAAGTGATGTGACCACAGCGCAAAGCCTAGAGAGAAACATTATTACAGGTGCAACAGTAGGATAAATACAAAATCAAATTTTAAATACGTTATATAATTATATGAAAATAGTAGAATTAATACTAGACGAAGAGCAGGAAGGCGGCATTGAAGCTATTTCAATTGTTGAAAGTCCAGCCATAGAATCTGATTTTGTAGCTTTAGAATCACAAGAGGTTAAACTTGCTGAAGTAGACAAAGAGAAAAAAATACTATTAGGGGCTTTATTGATTCCTAACAAACCTATTTACAGAAACGGTGCAGAGGGTGACTATTATATTTTCTTTTCAAAAGAAACGATAGTTAAGGCCTCACAGATGTATCTAAAAAATGGCTATCAAAACAAATCAACACTAGAACACGCTAAAGCATTAAACGGATTAACATTAGTTGAAAGCTGGATTGTAGAAAGTGAGACTCAAGATAAGTCTAGAAAGTACGGTCTTGATGTTCCTGTGGGAACTTGGATGGGTGCTGTAAAGGTAGACAATGATAAAGTTTGGGATGAGTACGTTAAAACAAACAAAGTAAAGGGGTTCTCAATTGAGGGCTACTTTGCAGATAAAATGGAAAAGCCTAAAAAAGAAGTTAAAGAAGATATGTCAAAAAGTATAGAGGTAGAAGCTGCTGAACTATTAAGCAAGATTGAGAAAATTGTCAAAGGTGAAAAACTAGAATTATCTGTTATTGATGATATTAAAGATTTAGCCCAAAGAGGAATGAAAATTGAAACAGATTTGAAATCTGCTTTAAGTTCATATAATGGATTACTCAGAGCAGGAAATGGAATTAATAAAGAAATTAATAAATTAACTGCTGCTGCAAAAGATTTAGGTGTTCCAGTACCAAAAGAAATTAAAGGATTTACTGAAATGGCTAATAGGTTTATATCTAATGGTGAAGCACTAGGTAAAGTGATAAATAAATTTTCATAAAATAAATAAACACCAATGAATACAACAAAGAATTTAGACAAGATTTTCAGTAAGCTACCTGTGCAGTTAAACTCGGTATCAGTAAAGCTGTCTATAATGGATGACATCGAGGAGTTTTTAAGTCAAGGTTTTGGTCTAGAAGAATTTGCTCAAGAGGCTATTGATGAGGCGCAGATATTAACTACTAAAGCTCGTGATATAATTAGATTTGATATGGGTGAGGCTATTGGAAGTGCTGATGATACAATAATGGAAGCAGAAGCTAAACTAAAAGAGTTAGGAGCAGATAGCCCACAATTAGACGAATTTAAAAAGCAACTTGCAGATTTAGAAGGTATACAAAAAGACCTTTTACGTGAATCAGATAACATCTAAAAAATAAATAAATGAAGACCCCAAAAGAAATAAGCAAAATTTACGACAGACTACCAAAACAAAAGGTAGAACTAAACGCAATAAGAGTTGAGTTAGGAATTGCTGATGATATTAAGAAATCAATAGCAGTTAACAAAGCAGCGTTAGATGAAGTAAAGAAATTAGAAGCAATAGCTGAAGCAGCTAAAAAAACGTATTTAAAAGCTGAAGCTGACGCTATAAAAGTCAGAACAGACACAGCTAAAAAAGCAGATAAATACAATAAGCTAGAGGATAAGACAGGCCAACTTTTATCTAAAGCTGAAGCAGCAGCTAAAGGATTAGGTGTTAAACCTCAAGCTATTGATGGATTTACTGAATTAGAAGATATAACTATTGAGTTAGGTATGCAGACCAACAATCTTAACAATTTTGATTTTGATTTAGGTGGGGCGTAGCAAAAGCAACAGTAGATTTATACCTAGCAGAACGTCTCCTAAAGGAAGCGGAAGGGCTTGTCTATGTTGGGACACTAATACCTACTCTAGAGAGTGCTGTGATGGCTCTATGAGGGCGCAGGGTATAGGTGTTATCACTAGAACTTAACTGAAAATATAAATTTTATTAATAATCACGTTATATAATTATATGAAATCAACTGAAATGCTAAGTCAAATCAAATCACTTCTAAACATAGAGGTAAGACTTGAGGAGATGAAACTAGAAAATGGCACTATTGTAAGTGCTGAATCATTTGAAAAAGGTAAAGAAATCTTTATTGTAACAGATGACGAAAAAGTAGCTATGCCTGTGGGCGAATACTTACTTGAAGACGGAAGATTAGTAGTAGTATCTGAAGAAGGTCTTATTGCTGATGTAAGAGAAGTATCTGATGAAGTTCCTGCTAAAGAAACTGAAGAGGGTGAAGAAATTACTTCTGACCTTGAAGAAGAAGAAGCTCCTAAAGAGGAAATGGCTTATGTAACAAAAGAAGAGTTCTCTTCTGCTGTTGAGGAAATGAAGTCTATGATTGACGAAGTAAAAGCTATGATGTCTCCTAAAGAAGAAATGGGTGATGAGTCTAAAACTTTAAAGTCAAGAACTGTAAAAGAAGAATTTTCTGAAGCTGCTTCAAAACCTATCAAACACAATCCTGAAGGAAAAAGCACAACTAAGAAAAAAGTAGAATTTGCAAAGGGTAATTTCTCAACACCTCTAGACAGAGTATTAAGTAAACTAAATAAATAAATCAAACGAATATGAGTAATTCAAGAAACGTAGCACTAGCTACTACAACAAACATCACAACTACTTACGCAGGTGAGTTTGCAGGTGAGTACATCGCCGCTGCTCTTTTAAGCGCATCAACTATTGATGACGGTGGTTTAACAGTAAAGGCGAACATCGCTTTTAAAGAAGTAATCAAGAAACTAGCTACCAACGCTTTGGTAAGCCCTGCATCTTGTGACTTTACACCAACAAGTACAATCACTCTTACTGAGCGTATCATTCAGCCAGTAGAGCTTCAGGTTAACTTGCAGTTGTGTAAGTATGACTTCGTAAACGATTGGGAAGCTCAATCAATGGGTTACGGTTTAGGTCAAGCATTACCTCCTAAGTTCTCTGACTTTATGATTGCTCACGTTGCCGCTGAAGTAGCTCAAAATACTGAGTTGTGTATATGGCAAGGAGATACAGCCGCAGCAGCTAATAACTCTTTTGACGGTTTTGAAAAACTAATTGCAGCATCAGCAGCAGCAGGAGATATTCCAGCAGGTCAGCAAGTAGCAGCTATCGCAGGTGGTTTAGATGCAGCTAACATTGTAACTGAATTGTCTAAAGTAGTAGATGCTATTCCAGCTTCACTTTACGGTAAAGAAGATTTATTCGTTTACGTTGGAAGTGCAGCAGCTAAATTCTATGTTCAGGCTCTTGGTGGTTTCGGTGCTAACGGATTGGGTGCAAATGGTGTTTCTAATATGGGAACTCAATGGTGGAACAACGGTTCACTTACTGTAAACGGTGTGAAGATTTTTGTTTGTCCAGGGATGTCAGTTAACAAAATGTACGCAGCTCAACGCTCTAACTTATACTTTGGTACTGGTTTGTTGAATGATACAAATGCTGTTAAGGTTCTAGATATGCAAGATTTGGATGCTTCAAACAACGTGAGAATGGTAATGCGCTTTACTTCAGCAGTACAGTTCGGAATCGCTTCTGACCTTGTTGAGTACGCTTAATTAATTAATAATACTTAGAAAGGGGTGGGTGGTCTTAATCCGCTCACCCTTTTTTTTTAAACTAAAAACATAAAATTATGGCTTGTGCATTAACATCGGGGCGGAGTGTCCCTTGTAAGTCCGCCTTTGGTGGCATTAAAGAAGTAAGGTTTGCAAACTTTGGAACTATTGGAAGTGTTACAATTACAGCAGGAACACAAGAGGCTACTATTGTAGATGCTTCACCTGCTCCTGTATGGTTTGCTTACCCAGTAAAAGGTAGCTCTAGTCTAGAAACTACTGTAACGTCATCTAGAGAAAACGGTACTACTTTTTACACTCAGACATTGAATCTTACATTACCATTTTTAGATGCTTTGACTAACGCTGAACTTTACCAAATGGCTATCTCAAGACCTTATGCGGTTGTAGTTGATTATTATGGTAATGAGTTTCTTTGTGGTTTAAACAACGGAATGGAAATGACAGGTGGAACTATTGTTACAGGCGCAGCAGCAGGTGACTTGAGTGGTTTTACTTTAACTATGGAAGGAATGGAGCAAAACGCTCCTTGGTTCTTAGTAGCTGGACAAGCAGCAGAAACTGATGCTACTGATAGAATAAACCCTACTCCTGATGGAACTCCTCCACAGCCAGTATCCACTTAATCAGCTTTTTTAAGTTAGAAAATGAAGCCTCCTTAATCGGGGGCTTTTTTTTTGCTTATACAATTCTACAAATTCACTTCTTTTTTACGTTATATAAGTGTATGATAATATTAACCACTTCAGCAGCCGCTCAAACCTTGTCTGTAATACCTAGAAAGTATGACAGTATTCCGTTCAAAATGTCTATCAGAGATGATAGTACAAACATTACAGTAATATATACTATTGCTACGGCTACAACGGTGGGAAATTACTTTCAGTTTACTCAAGCATTTTCTCCTGTATTAGTTGAGAATCATTTTTATGATATACATTTATACACAGAAACAGTTTCAGGTTATAAAGAAGATATTTTCAAGGATAGAATATTTTGCACAGACCAGGATGTTAATCAGTTAAATGAAAGCTCTCACTATGAACTTAATGAGGGGCAATACACCCATTATGATGGGTTTAATAATACCTATACAGTACGATGAAAAACACACAATTGAGAAACGACAAAGGGCAGTTTAAAAAAGCATCAAAGGTATCTGAATTTGGCTTTGTTAATCTAAGCACATATACTAGCCCTGAAATCAAAGAGGTAAAAGGAGAAGATTACATTGAGTACGGTGCAGACAATAACTATTTTCAGTACCTCATAGACCGTTACAACGGCTCTCCTACAAACAATGCCGCCATTAATGGTATAAGCGCACAAATATATGGTAAGGGCTTAAACGCTAGTGATTCAAACCGTAAGCCTAACGAGTACGCACAGATGGTTTCCTTGTTTAAAAAGGATGTTGTAAGAAAATTGTGTTATGACCTCAAATTAATGGGACAATGTGCTGTTCAGGTTATATACTCAAAGGACAGAAAGACTATTGCTCAATTAGAGCATATGCCTATTGAAACATTAAGAGCTGCAAAATGTGATGATGACGGTGATATACCTGCTTACTACTATTTTAAGGATTGGCCAAACATTACAAGAAGTGATAATCCATTAAGAATACCAGCTTATGGGATGTCTAATGAAGATGTTGAGATATATTATATTAAACCCTACAAGTCAGGATTCTATTATTACTCTCCTGTTGATTATCAGGGTGGTTTACAGTATGCTGAACTAGAAGAAGAGGTATCAAATTACCATTTAAACAATATACTGAATGGATTAGCTCCTAGTATGTTGATTAATTTTAACAACGGTACACCTAACCAAGAGGAACGAGCTTTAATAGAAAACAAGATTGCACAGAAGTTCTCAGGAACGTCTAACGCAGGTAAGTTTATACTAGCCTTTAATGATAACAAAGAAAGCCAGGCAGAGATAAGCCCTGTACAGTTAAGTGATGCTCATAACCAGTATCAGTTTTTATCAGAAGAGGCAACGTCTAAAATACAGGTTGCTCATAGAATTGTATCACCGTTTTTATTAGGTATTAGAACCTCTTCAGGTTTCTCAAGTAATGCTGATGAAATAAAGACTGCATCCTTGTTAATGGACAACACCGTTATTAGACCGTTTCAGGAGCTTTTAATAGATTGCTTTGATAATCTACTAGCTTACAACAATATCTCCTTAAACCTATACTTTACGACCTTACAGCCACTAGAGTTTACTGACGTAGATAAGGACATACAAGGAAGTGAAGACATAGAAGAAGAAACAGGTTACGAATTTAACAAAACAAGCCTTGCTAAATATCCTTGGGACAAATGTATAGAAGACCAAACTGCTAGGTATGGTGCAGAATCAGCACCTAAAATCTGTGGATATATAAAAGAAAATATGTCATCTGTTGATTTAAAAGAAATTGACGGAAAACAAGCCTTTGAAACTCGTGAAGAAGCTGAAGCAATAGCTAAACTAGCAGGTTGTGAAGGATACCACGAACACGAAGAAGACGGTAAAGTGTGGTATATGCCTTGCGAAGACCATAGTAAATTTGATTTATCTAATGAAATAGGAGCTGAATTAGCTGCTGAGTTATTAGAACTAGGTCAAGACGAGGAAGACCTTATGGACAATTACGAGTTAGTAGATGTTTCTGAAGTTGACTATGAAAACGAAGAAAAAAGTGACAAGATAATAAACGAACTAAACGCAGAAAAAGACTCAAGTCTATCTGTATTAAGTAAAATTGTAAATCTAGTCTCAACAGGTAGAGCATATCCTAAAAATAAATCAGAACAAGACGGTGTTACAAAACAGAAAGGTCTTGCTAGATTCCTGGTTAGATATCAGTACGCACCTCTAAAAGCCAATGTAAACAACTCACGCAAGTTTTGTATTGCAATGGTAGGAGCTAAAAAGATATACCGTAAGGAAGACATAGAGAAGCTATCTAATAAACCTGTAAACGCAGGATTTGGGGTAGGCGGTTCAGCAACATATTCTATTTGGTTAAATAAAGTAATTGATGAAAATCTACCTGAATCAGAATTAAACGCTTACAACCTTTACAAAGGGGGTGCAAGATGTCAGCACAAATGGTTTAGAAAAACTTATATGTTGACTTTGGACGGTGTTAAATCAGAGGTAACAACTACAAAAGCAAAATCAAAGGGTTTTAAATTTCCTGTGAATGAGCAATTAGTGCCTGTTGCGCCTACTGATATGAAATACAAAGGTTACACAAAAGCCTACTGGGACAAAATGGGATTCAAATATTAAGATATGGCAACAGTATTATTCATAGACAGAACTGATTTAGTTCGCAACTCTATTCTTGATGGGAATGTAGATACGGACAAGTTCATTTTCTTCATTAAGACAGCGCAGGAGATACATATTCAAAACTATTTGAGTACACAAATGTACGATGCTTTAACAGCGGCCATAGTAGCAGGAATTGACTTACCCGCTAACGCACGTTGGAAAAGCCTATTAGATGAATATGTTGTGCCTATGCTTATATGGTTTACTCAAGTAGACTATATTCCTTTTGCTAGTTATCAGATACGCAACGGAGGGATGTTTAAACACCGTTCAGAGAACGCTGACACCGTTTCTAAGGATGAGGTAGACTATCTAGTAGAAAAAGCAAGAACGAACGCTGAGTGGTACTCTAGAAGGTTTATTGACTTTATGGCTTTTAACCAAACATTGTACCCTGAGTATACGAGTAATTCAAATGACGACATATATCCGTCATACGATGCCACATTTAACGGATGGGTTCTGTAATGTATAAAGTGAAAGAAGACAATATCAAGAAATTAAAGTTGTTTTTACAGAAAGTAAAGGACAACAAAATAAAAAAAGAAAAGGATGGCAAATGAAATATACAGTTCCTCTTGGTGGGGAATTGGCCCTTGTAATGAAGTCGGTTGGGGTATTGTATATAAGCAATATGCAGATTGTCTAGTACCTGTTATCATTGCAGACTTTACAGCTAGAGTAATTGCGGACGGTGGTACGGTGGAGTCACCTGCTTGTTTAGATGTTCCATTAACCTTCCTAACACAAAATCCTTAATTATGAGCAGTTATTACGATGATGCCTCACTTATGCTTTTAGCAAGTGGTGGAGCGCAAAAAGATGGCAAGGTATATTCCGTTAAGCCTACTGATGGATCAGGGGATTTCACCTTTACAAGAGGTTCTAATTTATCAGCTACGAGGGTAGATGCTTCGCAGTTAATAGAGAAGGGTAGAGAGAATGTCTTGCTGCAATCAAATCAGTTTGATACTACTTGGTTAAATCAATTAGGTGGCACAATTACTGGTGGTCAAGCAGGATATGATGGCTCAAGCGATGCTTGGTTAATAAGCAAAGATGCATCTAATTTTAGAAGCGTTAGACAAGTTATATCTTTTAGTGGTGTGAGTACATTTAGCCTATACGCTAAATCTGGAACGCTTACAGATGCAGCTTTAAGAATGGACACAAGTGCAGGTGCGATTCAAATTGTTTATGATTTGTCAGCAGGTGTGGTCGCATCAAGTGGAGGTGTTTTTATCAGCAACGGAATAGAAGATGTAGGAGGTGGTTGGTATAGAATTTTTGTTACTGCCAATGTATCAAGCGGTACTAATGTTCATATCTATGCAGATAGAAGTGGTACAACCGCAGGAAGCATCTACATCCAAGATGCTCAATTAGAATCTTCTCTCGTAGCTACGCCTTACATTGAAACAGGAGCATCTACTGCACAGGCAGGTATATTAGAGAACACCCCACGCTTTGACTATTCAGGTGGTGCTACTTGTCCTTCTCTTTTATTGGAGCCGAGTAGGAGTAATCAAATAACGCAGTCGGAATACTTTGGTGGTTGGACTGTTAATACTACAATTACTGCAAATGCAGCATTAAGTCCTGAAGGTGTTCAAAACGCATACAACATCGCATCAAATAGCGGTGTAGGGAATGGAATTTTGGCAATTAGCGGTGCGCTTTCAAGCACTCAATATGTATGTAGTATTTATGTGAAAAGTGCAGGTGCTACAACAGGTAAATTAAGATTATTTGATGGGTCAACTGGAGCAAGTACAACAACAACTTTTACTCCAACAAGCGAATGGCAGAGAGTAGAAGTAACAAGAACAAGTGGAGCAGGTACTTTTCAGTTTCGTACTGATATTCATAGTAATGATGGGGACTTGCTAATTTACGGAGCGCAACTTGAAGCAGGAAGTTACTCAACATCCTACATACCCACATATGGGGTAAGTCAGACAAGGGCGTTTGATGATTGTGCCGTAAATTATACGAACATAAGCGACACAGGAGGAACTATTTTTTGGCAAGGTTTCGTAGATATTGGTGTGGATTCACACGCGATATCATTATCAAATTCCGCAAATGGTAATGGTTCAAATAGAATACTAATTTATAGAAGTACAAGCGATAATAAAGCGTGGTTGTATATTCAATCAGCAGGAGTTAGCGTTAAAAACATATCGTTACAATTACCGACTGATTCAAACGATAAGTATGCAGTTTCTTGGGCAACAAATGATTTTGCAGTATATATAAATGGAGCGCAAATCTACACATCTTCAAGTGGGGCAATTCCTACGGGTATGCAATACATTCAACTTAATGAGTGGACTAATGCCCACACAGAAACAAATGTAACTAAACAAGCATTGTATTTTACTACAAGACTTTCAAATTTAGACCTTGCGATATTAACAGGAGCAACAACTTACAACACATTTGCAGAAATGGCGTTAGCCTTAAATTACACAGTATATGAATAATGCATCATTAGAACTCGGTGGAACAAACTGGGCAGAGAAAGACGGAAACATATTAGGTTACTCTGTCGGTGACACTTCAGGCAAGTATTCTCCACAAGAGTTTACATTTGCAAGAGGCAGTAATTTATCAGCTACAAGAATAGACAGAGCAGGTCTTATTGTAAAGGGGCGTGAGAATCTA
>Ga0115005_10000529_pt1 | contig 29491 bp, 25 predicted proteins | sample ArcOceMetagenome_FD_87163 | JGI IMG/M metagenome (GOLD analysis project Ga0115005, IMG submission 87163) | Marine eukaryotic phytoplankton communities from Arctic Ocean - Arctic Ocean - Greenland ARC118M Metagenome | ecosystem: Environmental > Aquatic > Marine > Oceanic | place: Arctic Ocean...
CTTAAGTTTTTTAGATGTATTAGGTAAAAAAGGTTCACAAACCAAACCTAGAACACCACAGATTTGCAAGCTTATGTTCATTATAGTTTTTACCCTTTCAGAATCATCAGTTTTAATTAGTTTCCAAGGCTCTTCTTCCGCAAGATATTTATTGCCTAGTCTTGCTAAATCCATCATGGTATTAACGGCTTCTCTAAACTTAAACTTTTCAATAGAATCTCCAATTTTTTTAGGAAAAGAATACACCTCATTAACTAAACTTTGTTCATTATCATTTAGAATTCCAATTGAAGGAACTTTACTGTCATAATATTTTTGAGTTAATACAGCAACTCTATTTATAAAATTTCCTAAAATTGCTACTAACTCATTATTGTTTCTAGCTTGAAAATCTTTCCAAGTAAAGTCATTGTCTTTATTTTCTGGTGCATTAGTAGTTAATGCATATCTTAAAGAATCTTGCATTTCTGGAAAATCTTCAAGATATTCATGAAGCCAAATAGCCCAGTTTTTTGAAGTTGAAATTTTATTCCCCTCTAAATTTAAAAATTCATTAGCTGGCACATTAGTAGGTAGTATGTATTTACCTGAAGCTTTTAGTATTGAAGGGAATATAATACAGTGAAACACAATATTATCTTTTCCTATGAAATGAACAAGTTCTGTTTTAGGGTCTTGCCAATAGGGTTTCCAGTCAATCTTTTTTCTTTTAGCCCACTCTTTTGTAGATGAAATATATCCAATTGGTGCATCAAACCATACGTATAACACTTTTCCTTCTGCTCCTTTAATAGGAACAGGAATTCCCCAATCCAAATCTCTAGTAATTGCACGAGGTTTCAAACCTTCATTTATCCATGATTTAACTTGGCCAAAAACATTTGTTTTCCACTCATCTTTTTTCTCTATTAAAAACCATTTTTTTAAAAAAGATTCAAATTTATTTAAAGGGAGAAACCAATGCTTTGTCTTTTTTAATGTTGGTTTATTTCCGCTTAATTTAGATCTTGGGTTTATTAGTTCAGTGGCGTTAAGTGTTGATCCACAGCTTTCACATTGATCACCATAAGCTCCATCAAAGTTGCATTTAGGGCATTCCCCTTCCACAAACCGATCGGCCAAAAATTGATTTTCTGTAGAATCATATAGTTGATCAGATTCTTGCTCAATAAAAATATTTTTATCATTTAAATCTTTAAAAAATTCTGAAGCAGTTTCATGATGAATTTCAGAAGAGGTTCTAGAATAGTTGTCAAATGAGATGCCGAAATCAATAAATGATTCTTTTATAATGAAATGGTATTTATCAATAATATTCTGAGCACTAGTTCTTTCTTTTTTAGCTCTAATAGGAATTGCAGCGCCATGTTCATCACTTCCACAAACAAAACAAACATCATGACCTGAAAGTCTTTGGAATCTTGAATATATGTCAGCAGGAATATAAGCTCCAGCCAAATGGCCAATATGAATAGGCCCATTTGCATATGGGAGGGCTGATGTAATGGTGTATCTTTTTTTCACTTTTAAATATATTCCTTAAAAATAATCATTTAAATTTTCCTTTTGCTACTATAATAAGCTGATCTGTGTTGCAAAATGTTATATTCATAATTATTTGTTTTATTTATAACAAATAATTATTTGATTGCTATATTTGTATAATATGAAAACGATTTCATCTGCTGTCGAAGATTATATAAAATCTAAGCCTTTTTTAATTTCAGCTTTATCTCAAGGAATTATAAACTTGACTTCCCTTTCTAGAATTATTAAGACAGAAATAGAATTATCCTTAAAAAAAGAAGTTAGATATGGAGCTATAGTTATGGCCTTAAAGAGGCTCTCTAGTGAATTGGAATTTAGAACAACTTATAAAATTGTAAAAATCATTAAAGATATTGGAGACATTACTGTTAGATCCTCACTTGTTGATTATAATTTTAAAGTCTCAGATACACTTTTAAGTAATCAAGCCAAACTTTTATCTAAAGTTGATAATAATGATGATTTTTACACCTCTTCAAGAGGAGTAAATGAATGTAATATAGTTGTTAGTGGAAACTTATCCTCATTAGTTGAGACTATTCTTAAGGATGAAATTTGTATTTCAAAACAAAGTAATTTGTCTTCAATTTCTATAAAGCTACCTGCAGAAAACGTATCAATTCCAGGAGTATATTATTTTGTATTTCAACGACTCTCTTGGGAAGGAATTAATATCTATGAAGTTATTTCAACTTCCAATGAGTTTACTATTTTAGTTAACGAAGAACAGGTAGACAAAGCTTTTAGAGTAGTAAAGAATTTAAAAAATCTTTAAATAATTTATAGCTTGAGTTATTGACTTTACTTGATTAAAAATTAATAAAAGCTTTTCTACATCATTCTTTTTTTTCTCTTTAATATGACAGAGTGTCGGATTTTTTTGAACGTCTAATAGTATTTTTTTAAATTTTCCGTTCTTATAATAACTATCTTCTTTATTTGATATAAATTGACAGATCATTTTATTATTCTTTAAAATAATTTTTTCAAATCCAATTTCAATTCCTAGCCATTTCAACTCAATGGTTTTTACCAAGTCAATAGTTTGATTAGGTAATTTGCCAAAGCGATCTTCTAAGATATTTGTGAATTCGTTCAGCTCTTCATTAGTTTTAATTTCTGATAATTTTTGATATTGATTTAATCTTTCTTTTATATTATTGATATAAGTATCCGGAAACAAAATCTCTAAATCTGTATCAATTTGAAAATTAATAATTTTGTTTTCATTGATAGAATTTTCACCAAATAGCTCATTAAAATCTTTTGCTTTGAGTTCTTCAACAGCTTCTTTCAAAATCTTCTGATAAGTTTCAAATCCAATGTCATTTATAAACCCACTTTGTTCTGCTCCAAGTAAATCTCCCGCTCCCCTTATTTCTAAATCCTTCATAGCTATATGAAACCCTGCTCCAAGTTCAGTATGTTGTTCTATTGCTTCAATTCTTTTTCTTGCTTCTTTAGTCATTGAAGAAAATGAAGAGGTTATGAAATAACAAAATGCTTTTTTATTACTTCTTCCAACTCTTCCTCTCATTTGATGTAAATCACTTAGTCCAAAATTTTGTGCATTATTTATAAAAATTGTGTTAGCATTAGGAACATCTAACCCGCTTTCGATTATTGTTGTAGAAACTAACACATCAAATTTTCCATTAATAAAATCTAGCATGGTTTTTTCGAGTTTTACTCCTTCAATCCTACCATGAATGATTCCTATGTCAGCATTAGGAGCAAGCCTTGAAATCATAGCGCTTACCTCATTTATATTTTCAATTCTATTGTGTACAAAAAAAACTTGTCCCCCTCTTTGAATTTCGAAATTAACTGCTTCAGCAATTATCTCTTCATTAAAAGAAATAACATTGCTTTCAATAGGGAACCTGTTTTGTGGAGGAGTATTAATTATAGATAAATCTCTAGCTGACATTAAGCTATACTGTAGTGTTCTTGGAATGGGGGTAGCAGTTAGGGTTAAAACATCAATATTTTCTTTTAAAGACCTAATTTTTTCTTTAACACTAACTCCAAATTTTTGTTCTTCGTCAACAATTAATAACCCTAAGTTTTTAAATTCAATTTTTTTATTTACAAGTTGATGTGTCCCAATTATTAGATCAATTTTACCAGAATTAATTTCACTAACAATTGTATTCTTTTCTTTTGTTGATCGAAATCTGTTTAAATAATCAATAGTTACTGGAAAATCTTTTAATCTTTTAGAAAAAGTTTTATGATGTTGAAATGCAAGAATAGTAGTAGGAACTAATATAGCTACTTGTTTCCCGTTATCAATTGCTTTAAACGCTGCTCTAATGGCGATTTCTGTTTTTCCAAACCCAACATCACCACAAATTAATCGATCCATGGGCTGTAGGCTTTCCATGTCATTTTTTATATCTAACGTAGACTTTATTTGATCTGGTGTGTCCTCGTAAATGAAGGATGCTTCAAGTTCATGTTGAATAGATGAATCGGGGCCATATTGAAATCCTTTTTTTAATTTCCTTTTTGCATAAGCTTCAATTAAATTAAACGCAACCTGCTTGACTCTACTTTTTGCTTTTAATTTAATTTTTTTCCAGGCTCCTGATCCAAGTTTAAAAATCTTTGGCTTTGTTCCATCTTTACCATTATACTTACAAATTTTATGGATTAAATGAATGCTAACATAAAGGGTGTCTCTTTCTCCATATGTAAGTTTGATAGCCTCCTGAATTTTGTCATTTACTTTAATTTTTTTTAATCCTCCAAAAACTCCAATTCCATGATCAATATGTGTTACGTAATCTCCTATTTCTAATTGATTAAGTTCATTTAAACTGACTCTTTTTTTAGCAGAAAATCCAGAAGATATTTTGAATTTATGATATCTGTCAAATATTTCATGATCAGAATAGCACACTTCTTTTTCATCATGGTTTATATAACCCTTATAAATAGGTTTCTCAATTAAGTTAATATTTGTTAGAATTTCGTTTTCCTCAAAAATCTCTCTAAATCTATTAATTTGATTTTTTGAGCTACAGAAAATTCTAATAGAATATCCTTTTTTTTTATAGCTAATTAAATTTTCAATTAAAAGATCAAACTTTTTATTGAATGCAGGTTGCGGAATAATATTAAAAAAATTTAGTTTCTCGTTTTTTTCTGCTGTCAGGTTAATAACTGAAAACTTTTCTAAATCAAATAACAATGAATCTCCATTGTAAAAAAGCTCATTTATCTGCTTTGGATTAAATTCATTTTGAGTTGATTTTATATCAGTTAAATATGTATTTAGATCTTTTAATTCATCTTTTAAAAAAGTAAGGTTTTCAGAGATTATAACACTTTCTTTGTTAAGAAAATTAAAGATATGATCTCTGCTGTAACTACTTTCTTTGTTTTCTAAATCAGCTAAAATTTCAATTGATTCAAATGTGTTATTTGAAGTCTGAGATTCAATCTCAAAACTTCTTATACTCTCCACTTCATCTCCAAAAAATTCAATCCTGTAAGGTAAGTTATTGGAATAAGAAAAGACATCTACTATCCCCCCCCTAACTGAAAAATCTCCGGGCTCTATTACAAAATCCTCTCTGTTGAATTCAAAATCAAATAATTGCTCGTTTAAAATTTCAAGATTTAATATTTGACCTTTAGAAATTTTTAAAATCCTTTTTTTAATCTCTTTTTTTTGAATAATTTTTTCAAAAATAGCTTCTGGGTACGTGACAATTATTTGTGAGTGGATTCCTGAATTTAAATTTTTTATAACTTCAGTTCTTTTGAAAATGTTTTGACTATTAGTTTTTTTAAAATCCTTGTACCTGTTATAACTGCTTGGAAGAAAAAAACAATTTCTACGATCATTAAAATTCTCTAAATCATTAAAATGGTAGATAGCAGATTCTTTGTCATTAAGAATCCAGATGAAATTTCTTTTTTTATCAAAAAGTTGGTTTATTAAAAACGATTTAGCAGATCCATATAGCCCACTTAAATGATAATTATTTTGAGATTTAGCAATAGAATGTCTTAGTTTCTGAATTTTCAGAGACTTTAAAAAGGGCAAGGAATGTGGACTATTACCCACTTTTTTCATTGTCACAAATATCTATAAAATTGTTATACAATTAATGAATTTGTGAATTTTAAATTCATTGGTTTACTTTTGTTAAAATATATAGATATAAATGAATTTAGTGATTAGAAAAGCTAAAAAAAACGACATGAGTTCTGTGTTGTTATTGATTAAAGAGTTGGCCGAGTTTGAACGTGAACCTCATGCAGTAGAATTAACTCATGATGATCTAGTTAAAGATGGTTTTTCAACTCCCCCTTTATTTATTTGTTTTGTAGCTGTTTTAAAGGATGAAATTATCGGAATGTCTTTAGGCTATAACAGATATTCAACTTGGAAAGGAGTCACAATGCATTTAGAAGATTTGATAGTTACTCGAAAATGCAGATCAATTGGTGTTGGTAGCGCTTTGTTTTCAAATTTCATTAGACACTCTCATTCTATGGGAGTTAAAAGAGTAGAGTGGGCTGTCTTAAACTGGAATGTTAGCGCAATTAAATTTTATGAATCTAATGGAGCTGTAGTTTCAGATGAATGGAATGTTGCACAAATGAATGAAAAGGCGATTAATAATTTTATATTAAACAAATGAAAATATTTAAATTTGGAGGAGCATCTGTTAAGGACTCTAATGGTGTAGAAAACTTATTCTTAGTCCTAAGCGAAATAGGATTTGACAAAACTCTAGTAATTGTGTCTGCTATGGGTAAAACAACTAATGCCCTAGAACTAGTTGTTAAAAATTATTTTTCTAATAAAAACGAGTTACAATATTCTTTAAATGAAGTTTTTAAATTTCATAATGAAATAGTTTTAAATCTTTTTCCTAATAATAAACATGAAATCTTTAATGAGATTAATGAAATATTTGAAAATTTGAGAGGATTTTTAAAAAGAAATAAATCTCCGAACTACTCTTTTGTATATGATCAAGTAGTAAGTCAAGGGGAACTAATTTCAACTAAAATAATTAGTGCTTATTTAAATTATAAAAACATAAAATCTAATTGGGTAGATTCTAGAGAGTTTATTAAGACAGATTCAAACTATAGAGATGCTAACTTAAATTGGGATCTCACACAAAAAAATATTTTTAAAAAAATTAATAATAAAATTTTAAATGTTACTCAAGGTTTCATTGCTAGCAATGAAAATAATTTTAATACAACTTTAGGTAGAGAAGGATCCGACTACTCTGCAGCAATTTATGCATACTGTCTAAATGCCGAATCAGTTACAATCTGGAAGGATGTCCCAGGAGTTTTAAATGCAGATCCAAGAGTATTTAAAAAAACACAACTTTTAGAAAAAATATCTTATACAGAAGCCATCGAGTTAGCATTTTATGGAGCTTCTGTTATACATCCTAAAACTTTACAGCCTTTACAAAAAAAGGAAATCCCTCTTTATGTAAAATCTTTTTTGAATCCAAATTCTATTGGGACTGCTATTTCTAGAGGAGTAAAAATTGAACCTGAAGTGCCTTGTTTTATAGTGAAAAGAAACCTTAACCTTTTAAAGTTATCTTCTCTTGATTTTTCTTTTATAGTCGAAGATAATATTAGTGAGATATTTCAGATTTTACATGAAAATAAAATGAAGGTTGATTTAATTCAAAATTCTGCAATTAGTTTTTCTGTTTGTATATATGACAAGTTTAATAGACTAAAAGAATTGTTGTCAATTCTGAAAGCCACTTTTAAAGTAGAGTGTATTGAAGAGGTAAGTTTATTTACGATAAGACACTTTGAGAAAGATTCTGCAAATGAAATTTTAAAGAATAATCAACTCCTTTTAGAGCAAAGAACTAAAGAAATTCTGCAACTAGTTGTGAGGTAGCTAAAAATATTTTTTACAAAAATCTATAGTAAATTTTTTAATTTCATCTCTACATTGATCATAGTCATCATTATTAGAGTTTGTAATTTTTGAAGGATCAAAAAAATTTTGATGAATTTCAATTGCATTTTTAGATGGAAAAAAAGGACAATTTTCCTTAGCATGATCACATACAGTAATGATAAAATCAAAATTAATATTCAAATACTCTTTAATATTATTTGAAGTGTTTTTAGAGATATCGACACGATCTCTACTCATTGTTTCAACCGCATAGCTGTTTAATCCATGAGTTTCTATTCCTGCACTGTACACCCCCGCTTTCTCTTTTAATAAGCAGGAGAAATAGCCCTCAGCAATTTGACTTCTACAGGAATTTCCTGTACATAATATTAAAATATTTTTCATTCTAATTTTTTGATTTTATCTATTGCTACTTTTACTAATTCAATTTTACTTTCTTTTGTCCATCCTGCAATGTGTGGGGTTATTATTACATTATCTGATTCTATTAAAAACTCTAAACTATTATCTTTGGGATTGGAGATTTTTTCAAAAGAACTTTTTTCATACTCTAAAACATCCAAAGCTGCTCCCAGTATTTTTCTTTCTTTTAATGCTTTGACCAAGTGACTTGTATTTACACATTTTCCTCGTGCAGTATTAATTAGCCAGAAAGGTTTAGTACATTTATTGATAAAATTTTGATTAATAAGATCAACAGATTCTTTTGTAAGAGAAGTGTGTAGACTAATTACATCTGCTTGCTTATGAATTTCTTTTAATGAAACAGATTCTGCATTTTCATCATCTAGGTTATTTTTAATGTCGAAAAAAATTACTTTAACATTAAATCCAGATAATTTTTTTGAAAAACTTTTCCCCGTATTGCCATATCCGATTAATCCAACAGTTTTGTTTTTTAATTCATCTCCTCTGTTGGATTCTCTTGACCAAATTCCCTTTGAGACTTCTTGTTCAGATTTATTAATATTATTCATTAGTGAAAGAAGCATTCCAACAGCATGCTCACCTACAGCATTTGCATTTCCTTCAGGTGTAGAAATGATCGAAATGTTTTTAAACTTGGCAAAATCCACATCAATATTTTCAATTCCTGATCCAATTCGTGCAATAAATTTAATATTTATAGCCTTATTTAAAAAGACTTGATCTATAGTGAGTCTGCTTCGAATTATAATACCACAATAATCAAATAATTTATTTTCTATTTCTTCTTTAGAAGATTCAAAATCAAAATGATTAGTATATCCTAATTCTTCTAATTCATCATATAAATAAGAGTGAGTGCTATCTAAATGAAGTATTTTCATTTTGACTATAGTAAAAATATTTTAGCAATATAAAAGAAAAGAAAAATTCCAAAAATATCATTGCTAGTTGTAATAAATGGTCCTGTGGCAATTGCTGGGTCTATACCTCTTTTTTCTAAAATTACAGGAATTGAAGTTCCAATTAGAGCTGCTACTACAATCACACAGAGCATTGAAAGAGAAATAACAAGACTTAACTCTATAGGTTGATTTATTGCTAAACCAAAAAATATAGTTAATAAACTTAAAATAATTCCATTTATTAAACTAATTCCCAACTCTTTAACTAATCTTTTTAAAAGACTCCCCTTCATTGTGTCATTTGCTAGTCCTTGAACAATTATAGCAGAAGACTGTACTCCTACATTTCCAGCCATTGCAGCTATTAATGGAGTGAAAAAAAATAATGTTTTATAATTAGGATCAGTCATAAATTCTTCAAAGCCTTCTAGAATAAAAACACTGCCTAAACCTCCGACTAAGCCTAAAAAAAGCCAAGGCAATCGAGCTTTAGTAAGTTCTATTATTGAGTCATCTGCTTCTACATCTCCTTGAACACCTGCAGCCAGTAGATAGTCTTCCTCAGCTTCATCAATTATAAAGTCTACTATATCATCAATAGTAATTCTACCTACTAAATGCTTTTTATCATCAACAACTGGAATAGCTTCCAAATCATACTTTGACATTATTTTAGCGATATCTTCTCCTTTTTCTAAAACATTAACTGAATCTACTTTGGGGATATAAATATCTTTGATTATGCTTTTTGAAGATGATGTTATGAGATCTTTTAAAGACAGTCTTCCTATAAGTTTTTCGTTATCATCAACAACATATACTGAATGAACACGAGTTATATTTTCTCCTTGTTTTTTAATTTCGTTCAAGCATTTTGAGACAGACCAATTCTCGTTTGCCTTAATAAGTTCTTTTGCCATTAGACCACCTGCAGAATCTTCGTTATACGATAAAAGTTCTTTAAGATTATCAGCTAAATTATTATCGCTAATTTCAGAGATTACCTGCTTTTTTCTTTTTTCAGAAAGTTCCGACAGAATATCGGCAGCATCATCACTATCTAGTTCTTCAATTTCATCTGCAATTTCTTTGACAGAAAGAGCCTTAAGAATTTTTTCTCTTACATCTTCATCTAGCTCAGTTAAAATTTCAGATGTTTTCTCACTATCGAAAAGCTTTATTAAGTAGACTCCTTCAGCTACATTAAGTTCATCTATGATTTCTGCCATATCGGCAAAATGAATGTCTTTTACTAGCTTTTTTAAAGCGACATTTTTTTTTGCTAAAATTAAATCAGCAATTTTATTTAATAAAATTTCATTAAGCTGGAATGATTCCATTTTTTATAATATTAGTAAGCAGGACAAACTCATCAACACTAAGTGTTTCCGGACGTCTTCCAAAGATAACATCTTCTTTTATATTATCACTTAAATTAAATATCTTTAGACTATTTCGGAGTGTTTTACGACGTTGTTGAAAGGAAGTTTTTACTACTTTAAAAAACAAAAATTCATCACACTTGAGATTGATTTCTTTTTTTTTTATTAATTTAATTACACCAGAATTAACTTTAGGTGGTGGCGAAAAATAATCTGGAGATAGTGAAAATAAGAATTCAGTATCGTAGAATGCTTGAACTAGAACTGATAAAATACCATAGGTTTTGGATCCTGGTGGTGCACAAACTCTTTTAGCTACTTCTAATTGAAACATTCCAACTAATTGATCAACTATATTCTTGTTTTCTAATAATTTAAATAATATTTGAGAGGAAATATTATAAGGAAAATTGCCAATTATACCAATTGGGGAATCAAATTCTTTTAAATTAATTTTTAAAAAATCTTTTTCAATTATATGCTCATTTAAATCAAAATATTTTTCATTTAAATATTTTACAGATTCAGAATCTATCTCGACAAGTTTTAATTTTTTTTTAAAAGGAATAAGATGATCTGTTAAAATACCCATCCCAGGACCAATTTCTATTATACAATTTAAATCATTATTGTTTAATCCATCAACAATTTTTTTTGCAATATTAGAATCCTTTAAAAAATGCTGCCCTAATCTTTTTTTTGGTTTTAATTCTTTCAATTTAAAAAAATTTTAAATTTTTTCAAACCCAGCATATGGAATGAGTACTTTGGGAATATCGATACAATCATCTTTTTGATAATTTTCTAAAATACAGGCAACTATTCTAGGTAGTGCCAGAGAACTTCCGTTAAGAGTGTGAGCTAAAATTTTGTTTTCACCTTTATCAATTCTTAATTTCAACCTATTAGACTGGAAAGATTCAAAATTTGATACTGAGCTAACCTCCAACCACCTTTTTTGTGCAGCAGAGTAAACTTCAAAGTCATAAGTTAAGCAGGACGTAAATCCTAAATCTCCTCCACAGAGTCTAAGAATTCTAAATGGTAAATTCAATTCCTTTAAAATATCTTTAACGTGATCAACCATGTCGTTTAATGCGTTGTAAGAATTCTCAGGATCTTCAATTCTAACTATTTCAACTTTATCAAATTGATGAAGTCTATTTAAACCTCTTACGTGGGAGCCATAACTGCCAGCTTCTCTTCTAAAACAAGGTGTATAACTTGTCAGACAAATAGGTAGTTCAGAAGCTTTAATTATTTTATTTCTAAAAATATTGGTAAGCGGTACTTCAGCAGTAGGCACTAAATAAAGATTATCTTCTTTAATATAATACATTTGACCTTCTTTGTCAGGGAGCTGACCAGTTCCAGTACCTGAATCTTCATTTACAAGTATGGGTACTTGAAACTCTTTATAACCTGCCTTTGTGTTTTTGTCTAAAAAGTAATTAATCAATGCTCTTTGTATTTTTGCCCCTTTGTCTTTGTATACTGGAAACCCTGCTCCTGTAATTTTATTTCCTAATTCAAAATCAATAATATCATATTTGGAAGCCAAATCCCAATGGGGTAATGCACTTTCTTTTAGTTCTGGAATAGAACCCCATTTAAAAATTTCTTTATTATCACTTTCAGTGGAACCACTAGGCACAAGTTCGTGAGGAATATTAGGAACTTCTAAAAGTAAATTATTAAGCTCTTTAATGATATTTGATAATTTTTCAGAAAAATTTTTACTTTCTTTTTTTAAAAAGCCTGCTTTTTCTTTTAAGATTCCTGCTTTTTTTGTTTCCCCACTTTTAAAAAACTCTCCAATTTCTTTAGCTAATTGATTAGAACTAGCCAACGAGTTATCTAGACTAGACTGCGTTGATCGTCTGTTGTTATCAGTTTCAATAATTTTTTCAAGAATAGAATTAATGTCAATGTTCCTTTTTAACATTGATTTAGTGATCTTTTCAAGGTTTTCGCTTATAGTCGATACTTGTAACATTGAATTTTAATTTTTACAAATGTAGTGGAATATTATATTTAGAATATAAACTTAAGGCTATTTATTGAGCTCATTAATTAAAGTAGAGCAAGTTTCCTTATCAATTTTAATTTGATTTTTTAAATCATCAAGATTATTAAATTTTTCTTCATTTCGGAGAAATTGCAATACAGACACCTCTAAAATCTTTCCATATAAATCTTTTTTTAATTTAAAAAAGTTAACTTCTATAGATTGTTTTTTAATATTTAAAGTTGGTTTCACTCCAATATTCATCATTCCGTAATATTGAATTTTGTCTAAAATAGATGAGATTAGATAGACTCCATTTTTTGGAATTAACTTATTATTATCAGAAATTTTTATGTTGGCTGTTGGAAAACCAATGGTTCTTCCAATAGCATTTCCTTTAACTACCTCACCGCTTAACGAGAAGTTATATCCTAAATAAGAATAAACTTTTTTAATATTTCCTTCTGAAATTGATGTTCTTATTTTTGTAGAGCTTACAGAAATATTATTCACTTCTTTTACTCCAATTTCCATAACTTCAAAATTATACTTTGAACCAAAAAACTGTAAATCTTTAATACCTGCCTTTCGACCTTTCCCAAATCTGTGGTCATAGCCAATTAATATTTTTTTAGTATTTAGTTTTTTAACTAATACAGAATCAACAAATTCCTCAGCAGATAAATTTGAAAAAGCTTTATCAAATGGGTGCACTATGATATAATCGATACCGCAGTATGATATTGATTTTATTCTTTCTTCAATTGTGTTGATTAGTTCTAGTGGTGCAGTAGGATTTAAGACTGTCCTTGGATGCGGAGAAAAAGTTAAAACAACAGATTTTAAATTAAATTTATTAGCCTGATTAGCGAGCTTCTTTAATATTTTTTGATGCCCTTTGTGAACTCCGTCAAAAGTTCCGATAGTTACAATAGTGCTCGATTCAATTATGAATTTATCAATTCCTTTGAATACTTTCATTTGCTATTGAATTTATTCATTGTATCCACTATTCCGTTATTAACATAATTAGTAATAATTTGATGAAATAAAGGCCTTAAGGTGATTAGTTCTGACTGCTCATTTTTTGACCATTTAGATAATACAAAGTTTGATTGCCTCCCTTTTGAAAAGTCTCCTCCAATTCCAAAGCGTAACCTGTTGTAAATAGGGGTGTTTAAGACTTCTTGAATATCTTTAAGTCCATTGTGTCCTCCATGAGATCCTTTGGTTCTTATTCGAATGGCACCAAAATCTAAATTAAGATCATCAGAAATTACTAATAGATTTTCAATTGGAATATTTTCTTTTTGTAGCCAAAACCTTACAGATTTACCACTTAAGTTAACATAAGTACTAGGCTTTAATAATATTAATGTTTTCCCTTTTAGTTTAAATTTAACAATATCTCCTAATTTCTGTGTAGAAAAAATCTCTTCAAACTCCTTACAAGCATAGTCTAAAGCTTCAAAACCAATATTGTGTCTTGTTTCAAAGTATTCTTTACCGATATTTCCAATTCCAACAATTAGAAATTTATTCATATCAATAGTTGGTTTAGATCTTAGTTTAAAAAATTCTAGCCAGTTCAATGAGTTAGTTTGAATTATTAAAAATAAAAAAAGCATCCCAATTAAATATAAAAGGAATGCTTTTGTTTTATAATAAGAAGTTTTTAGCTATCAGTCTTTGCTTCTCCACCTTCTTTAGATCCTTCAGCATTTGCTTCTGCACCTTCAGTTCCTTCTGCACCTTCAGCTCCTTCCTCTAACTCTTCGTCAGCTTCCTCAATAGACATTGAAGCTCTAGACATTTTTACTTGACATACAACTTGATTTTCAGGGTGAAGAATTGTAAAAGTTTCTTCTGATAAATCAGTAACTGTAATACTATCGTTTAAGTTCAGTGTAGAGATGTCTGCTAAAAGAAAATCAGGTAAGTTTTTTGGTAAAGCTCTAACACTCAGTTTTCTTTTATTTCTTGAAAGTAATCCTCCTGTATCTCTAACCCCTGGAGCAGTTCCTTCAATTCTAACTGGAATAATCATAGTGATTTCTTTTCCTTCGTGAAGTTGGAAAAAATCTACATGTAGAATTTTATCATTAACTGGATGGAATTGAATATCCTGCATTACTGCATCTATTTTATTTCCGTCATCCAAAACAACAACAACAGTATGGGCATCCCCTGTATATACTAGTTTTGAAAATGATAATTCGTCTGCTGAAAAATGTATCGGGTTTTCTCCTCCGTATATAACGCAAGGTACCTTTCCAGCATTACGTAAGGCTTTGGTAGCTACTTTACCTACGTGTTCTCTTTTAGATCCGTTAATTGTAATTGATTTCATGATATTATTTTATAAAAAATGGGTTTATTGATTTATTATTGTGAACATTTTTCATCACATCAGCAAATAAGCTAGCTGAGGATAAAACTTTAATTTTATTAGATTCTTTTTTAATTGGAATACTATCAGAAACTATTAATTCTTTAAGCTGAGATTTTTCAATTCTTTCATAAGCTTTTCCAGATAATAAAGGATGAGTACATATGGCTCTTACTGATTTTGCTCCTCTTTCCATCATTAAATCAGCAGCAGTTGTTAGTGTGCCGGCCGTATCTACCATGTCGTCTACAAGCACTACATTTTTACCTTCAACATTTCCGATAAGCTCCATATGAGAAATGATATTGGCTTTTTTTCTTTGCTTATAACATATTACCACATCACTTTTTAAAAACTTAGAATAGGCGTAAGCTCTTTTAGAACCGCCCATATCCGGGGATGCAATCGTTAAGTCATCTAACTTTAAACTTTCTAGATAGGGAATGAAAATTGTAGAAGCATATAAGTGATCTACTGGTTTTTCAAAAAATCCTTGAATTTGATCCGCATGAAGATCCATTGTAATTATTCTAGTGGCACCTGCGCTTTCTAATAACTTAGCTATTAATTTAGCCCCTATAGGAACTCTAGGCTTATCTTTTCTATCTTGACGCGCCCAACCAAAGTAAGGCATTACAGCAGTAATGTGTCTAGCAGAAGCTCTTTTAGCGGCATCTATCATTAACAAAAGCTCCATTAAATTATCAGAACTTGGATTAGTAGAGCCAATTAAAAATATTCTACTTCCTCTTAAGGATTCTTCAAAAGAAGGTTGAAATTCTCCATCACTAAAATGATGAAAAATAACTTTCCCTAGTTTCAATCCATAAGCTTTAGCTATATTTTCACCTATTTTAGTACTTTGAGTACAGGCAAAAATTTTAGCTTCAGTTTTATTTTCAGGCATTTTTCTTAATTGGTTGGCAAATTTAGCAATTTATTTTATGATATATAATTTATAAGGGTATAATATCTTATTAATCAGATTATTTTATATTTTAGCGCTCCTTGCTTCGGTGGCGGAATTGGTAGACGCGCTGGATTCAAAATCCAGTTCTGTAAAGAGTGTGGGTTCGATTCCCACCCGAAGTACTAATTGTTTTTTTTATATTTTAAAAAACATCCACTTTAGAATGCATATATTTGTATATATGCTTAAAACCCGATTTAATACGTATTTTCCATTTCTTTACTATTTAGGGGAGTTTTTTGTCATTCTATTTTGTAGTAAAGTGATGCTTTATTTAACCTTTTCTATTTGGAATGTATATAATTATTTATTTATAATCTTTTGGTTTGTAATGTCTCTTATTTTTAGATCTCATGTATTAGGGAGAGGAATAGAACTTCTTAGCCTTGTGAAATCCACTTTAAAAAATCTTTTCTTTTTTTCTGGCTTAATAGCTATTTTCAATTTGTTCTTTTTTAACTTTCAGTTTCAACTTAGTACTCTGGCAATAGCCATTACTCTTTTTTATTTTTTAATGCTTTCTTATAGACTGAGCTTGAATTTAGTTTTAGAAAAATACAGAGGATTTGGTGGAAATATTTTAAGATGTATGATTGTGGGATATAATTCTCATGGCGTGCATTTGTATGAAGAATTAATTAAATTTCCTGAATTTGGTTATAGATCATTTGGTTTATTTACTTTCGATTCTAATGTCACAAAAAAAATAAATAACATTACTTTTCAGGGAAAAATAATTGATTTAGATGATAGTATATTTAAAAAATATGATATTATATTTTTTTCAGAAAAACTTTCTTTTAATCAGCAAGATTATTTAGTTAAAAAGGCAGATGAACATAACTTAAAAGTCAATTCTATCCCTGATCTTATTAATTATGATGTTAAGAATTTCTTCATTTCTAAAATTTCATCAGTTCCATATATCAGCATCAATAAACTTCCCCTGGATAATCTATATAATCAAATTTTAAAAAGAACTTTTGATATTATTTTTTCATTACTCGTATCTGTGCTTTTACTTTCTTGGATGATTCCAATTATAGGATTATTAATCAAACTGAATTCAAAAGGCCCCATATTTTTTATTCAAAAAAGAGAGGGATACAAGAACTCATTTTTTAATTGTATTAAGTTTAGAACTATGGTTGTAAACTCTCAATCAGATTCAAAATGGGCTGATGATAATGATAATAGATTAACTAAAATTGGGAGGGTTTTAAGATTGTCAGCACTAGATGAAATGCCGCAATTTTTAAATGTATTAATGGGCGATATGTCTGTGGTTGGTCCTAGACCTCATCCTGTTAATTTAAATAAAGAGTACCAGTCTAAAATTAATAAATTCAATAAGAGGCATCGTTTCAAACCTGGGATTACAGGTCTTGCACAAGCCAAAGGCTTTTCAGGTTTTATTTCAGGAATAGTTGACATGAGAGAAAGAGTTAGAATGGATGTATTCTATTTTAAAAACTGGAGCATAGTAATGGATGTTAAAATAGTAATTATGACTATTTTAAGGCTTTCCTCAAATCTAAGTTTTCGAAAAAATTAATTTCCATTTTTTTTAGAATTTTCGACTTTTTGCTATTTGATTTATTAATGCAGCTTAAGAAAACCGATGCACTATTTATTGTAGTATATTTCAATTCCTTTTGTCTTACAATAATCTTTACCGTTGAATTCTTTTTCTTTATATTCCTCAACTATGATTCTTAGATCAATTTTAAAACTACTTAAAACATCAATAAGATCTTCTTCTGTAATATAAGAAATTACTTCATTTATATATTTACAAGCTCTTAACCGAACATGTCTTTCAATGATTGAGCTTATTTTTATTTGGTCTATCAATTGAAGGATCTAATGGCAATCCTATAATTAAATAATTGCATATTGACTTTGCTTCTTCAAATATTTCACCTGGCCTGCATGAAAAAAATCAAAAGCGCTAAAGGTTATTCCTGTTTTAATTTCGGATTTAAGTAAGGTTCTTTATATACCAATCGATTGTTTTGTCAATTCCATTTTCAAAATTATGTTTTGGAAACCAATTTAATTCAGATTTTATTTTAGAACTATCGATCGCGTATCTCATGTCATGACCTAATCGGTCTTCTACATACTTTATCAAATTCAAAGACTCTCCCTTTGTTCTTTTTAATTTTTGATCAAGTTTTTCAATTAAAACATTGGCAATTTGATTGTTAGTAATCTCATTATTTCCTCCAAGATTATAGGTTTCACCGATTTTGGCTTTATGAAATATCAAATCAATGGCAGATATATGATCTTCAACGTAAAGCCAGTCTCTTATATTTTTCCCGTTTCCATAAATTGGAATTGGGATGTTATTTATGATGTTATTAATAAATAGAGGAATCAGTTTTTCTGGGTATTGATTGGGACCATAATTATTTGAGCAATTGGAAATAACTATAGGCAGGTTGTAAGTATCATGAAAAGCCCTTACAAAATGATCAGAAGAAGCTTTTGACGCAGAGTAGGGAGAATGAGGGTCATAAGCAGTTTTTTCAGTAAAGAGCCCTTCAGACCCTAAACTACCATAGACTTCATCGGTTGATACATGATAAAAAAGTTTATTTTTAAAATCAGAGTTCCAATAATTTTTTGCAGCTTCTAGTAGTGACAAGGTTCCTAAAACATTTGTTTTAGCAAAAGAGAAGGGATCTGTAATAGAACGGTCTACATGAGATTCTGCTGCTAGATGAATGATACTATTTATTTTTTCTTTTTTTAATATTTCTTTAATTTTTATATGATTGCAAATATCTTCTTGAATAAACTTATAATTAGATTTATGTTCTATTTCTTTTAAATTGTCAAGGTTACCAGCATAAGTAAGACTGTCCAAATTAATAATGTTATATTTTGGATAATTCTCAACAAAAAACTTCACTAAATGGGAGCCTATAAATCCAGCACCACCAGTGATTAAAATATTTTTCATAATTTAAAGTTAGTTAAATAAGTTTTTAATGAATCTTCCCATTTGGGGATATTTAAATTAAAAGTGCTGGAAATTAATGCTTTATTAGTTATAGAATATGCTGGACGTCTCACAGTTGATTTAAAATAAGCAGTTGAAACTTCATTGATTTCACATTTTATATTTAATTGTTCTATTATTTTTTTTGCAAAATCACTCCAATTGGTTGATCCTAAGTTGGAATAATTATAAACTTTACCTCTACTATCTAGTTTTATGTTAGATTCTAAAATCTTCAAGGAATCCCAAGCAAGATCTTTAGCGTAAGTTGGACATCCAAACTGATCATTTACAACGTTTATTTCTTTTTCTTTTGTTGCTTTTTCAATAATAGTATTTACAAAATTATGCCCATATCTTGAGTAAAGCCATGAAGTTCTAATGACTATTGATTCTGAAGGTGAGTTCTCTATAAATATTTCCCCTTTTCTTTTTGATTCTCCATAATAATTAATGGGATTTACTAAACACTTTTCGTTAATTGGGGTTTTACTTGTCCCGTCATACACATAGTCAGTTGAATAGTGAATTAACTTACAATTATGTTTTTCAGATAAGTTTACTAAATTCTTTACCGCTTCTACATTCACTAAGTCAGCATTATTTTTTTCAATTTCAGCATTATTGACATTTGTGTAAGCTGCTGTGTTTAAAATGACATTAATTTTATTTTTTTTTATAAAATCTTCAACTTTTTTCTTTTGAGTTATATCGAGGTCTAAATCTCTAAAAAAGAATTTATAAATAGGGAATTCCTTTTCTAAATTTTTAAATTCAGAGCCTAATTGACCATGACATCCTGTAATTAGAATATTTTTCATTTGTTATTCAAAAAAAAATTCAGAGTCAAAAGAAGAATAATTATTATCTTTTTCATTTGTAATAATTGATTTTTTATCAATTTTCCAGTCAATTTCTAATAAAGGGTCGTTATAGTTCAAGCCTCTTTCAGATTTTGGGTTGTAGTAATTATCTACTTTATAACTAACTCTAGCCGTTTTTGATAAAACAACAAATCCATGGGCGAATCCTTTTGGTATGAATAGTTGTTTATTGGTTTTATCATCTAATTCAATAGAAAAACTTTGACCATAAAATTTAGAATTTTTTCTGATATCTACTGCAACATCTAAAATCCTCCCTTTTACAACACTCACTAATTTGGATTGAGCATTTGGCTCTATTTGAAAGTGTAAACCTCTTAAAACACCATATTTTGACTCGGAAAGATTTTCTTGACAAAAATTCAATGAATGTCCTAGAAGATTTTCTAAACTATCTTTTCTAAATGATTCACAAAAAAACCCTCTTTCGTCTTTCAATTTTTTTGGTTCACAAATCACTAAGTCAGGTATATTGGCTTTACTTAATTTCATAATTATTTTAATACCTTTTCCATTAAATATTTGCCATAGGGATTGTTTTGAATAGGCTCTGCTATTTTCATTAGATCTGATTTGCTTATGTAACCTAATAAATAGGCAATTTCTTCAATACAGGCCACTTTTAGTCCTTTTCTTTTTTCGATTGTGTGAATATAATTGGACGCTTCAAGCATTGATTCGTGAGTACCTGAATCAAGCCAAGTAAAATCATCATCTAACAGTTCAACTTTTAATTGTTTGTTTTTTAAATAGAATTGATTAACACTTGTTATTTCAAGTTCTCCTCTATTACTAGGTGATATTTTTTTAGCAATTTCTACAACTGAATTAGGATAAAAATAAAGCCCAACTACAGCGTAATTACTTTTTGGATGTTGGGGTTTTTCCTCAATACTTATAACATTTCCATTTTGGTCATTTTCAACAACACCATATCTTTTCGCATCATTCACATAATACCCAAATACAAGAGCATCATTGGATTTATTAACCTTTTCTAGACCTTTTTTTAATAGTTTAGTAAATCCGCCTCCATAAAAAATATTATCACCAAGAATTAAGCAAACATTGTCATTTCCAATAAAATTTTCTCCAATAATAAAGGCTTCGGCTATTCCATTAGGATTTTTTTGTTCAGCGTAGGAAATGTTTAGACCTATATGATTTCCATTTTCAAATAATCTTTTAAAATTAGGTAAATCAGATGGTGTAGAAATTAGTAAGATATCTTTTATCCCAGCTAACATTAAAACAGAAAGAGGATAATAAATCATTGGCTTATCATGAATCGCCAATAATTGTTTAGACTGCCCCTTTGTTAAAGGATATAATCTTGTTCCACTACCTCCTGCTAAAATAATACCTTTCATTTTTTATAGTTTATAGGTTAACATTAACCCACCTTTATATATTAATTCTTCACCACTTTGATTAAAATCCTTTTTAATATCAGGATTTTCATAAATTCTATTTCCGAGTTTATTATAGTACTTGTAATTTGATTGAGAGGTTCCTCCTCCAAAAAATATTTCAAGATTGAATTTTTCATTCTTTAGAGGAATTTTTTTCCCAATAGTAATTCCATAATATGCATTTCTTCCTGACTGGTAACTGCCCTCTTCTTTTAATTCCGTGTCAACTATTGAAGTAATAAACTTAGGTATTCTTAGTGTGAACATCCCATATCCAATATGAGGGCCAATAAAAAAAGATCGAATATTTTTTCCTTCTTTTAATTTAGGATAATATCTTAATTCATTAAAAATTTGAACTGTCTGAAAAGGAGACTCTTCAATATTGTCAAAAAAACTAGCACTGGTATCTAATTGATATCCAAATTTTTCAGAAAGTTGAATTTCAATTCCGATGTTTGGAACAAGTAATAGAGCTGAGGCTAGGTTAACTTTTAATTCTGTTTGTCCGTTTATAAAGCTCGATGCTACCAGAATTATAGAAAATACCAATTTTTTAAACATAGGTGCAATATATTGATAATCCAGTTTAGATTAAAATAAAGAATCTTTATTGTGTTTTAACCTGAAAAAAACCAACTATTCAGTTTTTAAGTATATTTGTCTTTCCAATATTTCTAAAATGTTTAAAAACTTAAGGTTAAATTTTATAATAATTTTCACTTTTACAGTGTCAATTTCATCATACTCTCAAAATTTTTCTGATATATCTAGTATCAATTTTTCTGAATTAAACAATTCACAAATAGATTTATTATTAAGAAGAGCTGGGTCACAAGGTTATTCTCAATTTGATTTATTAAAAATGGCAAGGGATCAAGGGATGGATCCTAGCAAAATAAATGAATTGGATAAAAAATTTAAATCAACAGAAACTATTGCTAGAGTTGCACAAAATGCGAGCACGCCTTTAGAGGACACAAGGTTAAGACAGAGATGGGTTGAAGAAATGGAAGTTTTTAGAAAAATGGACGATTCGGATATTTTTGGGTATAATGTATTTAGAGGAAATACTTTTCTTTCTTTTCAGTCAAATTTAAACATCCCCACCCCTTTAGATTATGTGATTGGACCTGGAGATAAATTGTTTATTGATATTTATGGACAGTCTGAAAATTATTACCAAGTAGAAGTTTCTCCAGAAGGAAATGCAATTTTAGAGAACGTTGGACCAGTTAATTTAAGTGGCTTATCACTTTTAAATGCAGAAAAAAGATTAGTATCAAGACTTAAAAAAGTATACCAAGGAATTAACCAGAAAAAGACATTTGTAAATATTTCAGTTGGGGTGCCAAGAGCAATTAGAGTGAATATTGTTGGTGAGGTTAATTTGCCAGGAACGTATAATTTCAGCGCTTTTAACACGGTTTATAATGCTATTTATGTAGCAGGTGGAATCACAGAAAAAGCAACCTTAAGAGACATAAAGCTGTTTAGAAACAATAAATTAGTTAATACCGTAGATGTATATAAGTTTCTTACTAAAGGAGATGGATCATCCAATATAAGATTAGAGAATAATGATTTAATCTTAGTTTCACCTTATTCAAATAGAATTTCTATTGATGGGGCAGTTAAGCTTCCTGGAAAATTTGAATTTAAAAACAACGAAACTTTATCTGATTTAATTTTTTATTCTGGAGGATTCACAGAAAACGCTTCTACCAAGAAAATAAAAGTAACAAGAATTATTAATGATCAATTAAAAATAGTAGATATCAATTCTGACCAATTTGATTTTTTCCAACTTAAGACTGGAGATAAGTTTCAAGTTGAAGAAATAATTAATAAATATAATGACAGAATAATAGTTAAAGGAGCGGTATACAGACCTGGTGTTTATTCTATTTCAGATAAAATGACTATTAATGATTTAATAACAAAAGCTGAAGGGTTAAAGCCAGATGTTTTTTTAAATAGAGCCACTGTAACAAGAACTAATTCGGATTATTCAACAACAAACATCTCATTAAATTTAAAAGAAGAACTTCAAAATCCTCAATTTAATTTAGAGGAAGAAGATGTGATAACAATTTTTTCAATAAATGATCTATCAGAAGAAGGGTATGTCGAAATATCTGGTGAAGTGAGTAATTCAGGAGTTTATCCTTATTCAAAAAATATTTCACTAATTGATTTGATTTTATCTGCAGGTGGATTTAAAGATAATGCTACTGGTAAAAGAGTGGAAATAACTAGAAGAGTTTCAAATGAAAACTCAAATAATGAAATTCTTTCAAAGGTTATAATTGTTAATTTATCAAAAGATTTAGAAGGCATAATTGAAAATGATAACTTTAAGCTTTCTCCATTTGATCAAGTTATAGTAAGAAAAAATCCAAATTTTTATATTCAGCAATATGCAAATATTGAAGGAGAAGTTATGTATCCAGGTAAGTACGCTATTTCTTCAAAAAACGATAGAATATCTGATTTATTGGAAAGAGCAGGAGGGTTAAAAAAGTTTGCTTATGAAAAAGGGGCAACTTTAATTCGTCTTACAGAATTTTCTGAGCCTGAATCTGATGTTCAGAAAAAAATAAATGATTTAATAAATCTTAAAGCGAAGGTTTTAAACAAGGAAGTTTTATCTGAATCAGACATTTCTCTTGTTGAAAGGTTAGATAAAGATTTAAGGAATCTAAATCTTGAAAAAAACAATAATCAAAACCTTTCCAGTTACGCTAAAAAAGAAAGAATAAGTGAAATAGTTAAAAGAAATGCTGTATCAAATGATATTCCCATTTCGAAATCAGAAGCTATAGGAATTGATTTAGGCTCTATAGTTAAGTCTCCTGGTTCAAAATCCGATTTATTAATAGAAGAAGGGGATGTAATTATTATTCCTAAAAAACTAGAAACTATAAGATTAAGAGGAGAATTGCTATACCCAACTACAGTGAGATTTTCACCAGGAAGAACGCTTAAATACTATATTAATTCTTCAGGAGGTTTTGATAGTAAAGCCAAAAGAAGTGGAACTTATGTGGTATATGCCAATGGAGATGTAGCAAGGACAAAAAAGTTTTTATTTTTCAATATATATCCAAAAGCAGAACCTGGTTCTGAAGTAATAGTGCCTAAAAAATCTCTTAAAAATCCAATAGCAACTTCTCAAATATTAAATTTCACAACTGGTTTAGCAACGCTAATATTAGCAATTAATCAAATTAAGTAATAGAAAAATTGAATAATAAAAATAATCATATTGAAGAAAATATTTCTATCTCATACATTATAGATGGGATTAAAGATTGGTTTAGTTTTATAATTTCTAGAGCAAGAGTTATTATACTAGGAACACTGATTATAATGACTTTTATTTTTTCTTATAATTACATTACATCTCCTGTTCATTATGCTAGAACTACTTTTGTTCTAGACAATGATTCTTCGTCTGGTTCTATGGGTGATTTATCATCTTTAGCTTCATTAGCAGGGATCAATGCTTCTAGCTTTATCGATGCGAGTAGTTTGTTTCAAATTGATAACATACAAGAGCTATACAGGTCTAGTTCGATGTTAAAAAACACCTTGCTTTCAACTACTTTAATAAATAACCAAGAAGTTTTAATTATTGAAAGATTCGCTGAAGCTGAAAAATTAACTAACAAATGGGAAAAGCTTGGAATTAGTATAAAAGATTTTAAAAATATAAACTTAACTAGGCAACAAGACAGCCTAATTAAAGAGTCTATAAAAATTATTAAAAAAGAATATTTATTAGTTGACAAACCTAGCAGAAAAACGACAATTTTAGAAATAGGCTTTAATCACAAGGATGAATTATTAGCAAAAGCATTCAATGAAAATCTAGTGAGTATAGTTAATCAATTTTACTTTGATACAAAAACTTTAAAAACTGGTTCCAATCTAGAAATATTAAAAAAACAGTCTGATAGCGTTAAAAATGTTTTAGATGAATCAATTCTCTTTTTAGCTGAAAAGGATCAAAATATCCCAAATTTAAATGCTTTAGATAAAGTCTCTATGGTGCCTTATCAAAAGGCGATGATAGATGTTCAAGCCAATAGTGCTATTTATGGTGAAATTGTTAAGCAACTGGAATTAGCAAAAGTTACTCATAGAAATAACATGCCTTTAATTCAAATAATTGACAAACCAATTCTTCCACTAGAAAACTCTAGATGGAAATTTTTAAAAACCTTTATTTTAAGTTTTATAATTGGAATCTCATCTATTGTTATAGGCTTGTCTTTTAAGCGAATAATTAATTCTGTTTAGAATTAGTTATTTTAATGTTAATTTTTATTTCTAAAAGAAAATGAGCAAGAAGGTTCTTAATCCTTTTTTTAAAAACTTTTTCAATCTTTCTCTAAATCAGGGCATAAATATTTTAGCAGTAATTGTAGTCACCCCTATTTTATTTAAAAACCTTGGAGAATCAGAATACGGGTTAGTGAATTTAGCTTTTTCGATTGTCATGATTCTTTCTATTGTAGTAAGTTATGGATATCATTTAAATGGTCCTAAAAGAATTTCTTTATTCAAAACCAAAATTGAAAAATTAGAATTTATAACAGAAATTATCTCATTAAGACTAGCCATTGCCTTATTAATATCAATTATAGTATATGTTATAATAACCTTTACAAATATTTTTATTGGATATGAAGATATTCTTATGTTTTCATTATTGGTGTTACTAAGTGAATCCCTGCACCCCATTTTTTATTTACAAGGAGAAAATAATTTATCTATTCTCGCTATTACCAATGCGATATCAAAATTAATATATGTTAGTTTTATAATTCTGTTAGTAAAAAGTCCAAATGATTCTTTTTTAGTTAATCTAATATTTGGAGCAGCGTTATCAACTGTATATTTACTGTATTGGTTAAGCCTTTTTTTAAAAAATAAAACAAGATTTATATGGCCAAATTCATATAAAATAATTTATAGAATAAAAGAAAATTTTGAATTTTTCTTTTCTTCAGTTGCAGGACATATTTCCACATATGGTGGGATAATAATATTGTCAAATTTCATAGATAATTTAGAGTTAGGAAAATTCGCTTTAGCGCAAAAAGCCGGGATGCTTTTAAGAATGATTCCCGTTTTTATTATTCAATCAGTTTTACAAGAAGCCTCTTTAATTAATCAAAATAGAAAATCATATTTCAATGATTATCTATCTAAATTCTATGTTAAAGGATTGCTGTTTACATTTTCTATAGGATTATCAGTGACTCTATTTTCAAAATGGATTATTATTTTCTTGTCTGGAAGTGAAATAGCGTACAGTCAAGAAGTACTGAGTTTATTGTCTTTTATTCCTTTTTTAGCCATGTTAAATTTTAAAAATATAATTAAGATTTTGGTTGAAGAGAAGAAAAGAATTTTAAATAAAGCAACTTGGATTACAGTTTTTTTTATGATTTTTTCATCAATTATTATGAGTTTTTATTTTGGAGGAAAAGGTTTAGCAATTGCTTTACTGCTTTCCGAGCTCATAAGTTTCATTATTCACTCAATTTTATTAGGCAATGAAAAAAACTAATCCTTCTGTTGCTGTCATTTTAGTAAATTGGAAAAAATACACTTTAACAAGTAAATGCATTGATTCCATAAATAAATCTATTTATAAAAATTTTAAAATTATTTTGATTGATAATCAATACACTGAAAAATATTTAATTGAATTGAAAAATAAGCACAAAGACATTATAGTTTTTAAAGACAAATCTAATCTAGGGTTTACTGGGGCAAATAATATTGGAATTAGTTATGCTTTAGAAAATGACTTTGATTACATTATGCTATTAAATAATGATACTGAGGTTGAAGCGAATTTCATTTTACCATTGATTGAAAGACTGGAAGAAAATTTCTTTCTAGCAGCTGTTCAGCCACTGATTTTAAACTATTATAGTAAAAATACTATTTGGAATGCTGGAGGCAAACTAAATAAGTTTTTTGGCACAACACAGACTAGACTTAATAATAAAGAATTGAATCCTAAACTTGTGTTTAATGATTTTACGGATTGGATAAGTGGTTGTTGTATTTTAATCAAATCAGAAATAGTTAAAAAAACAGGATTATTAGATGAGAAATTTTTTGCCTATTATGAAGATGTTGATTGGTCTTTACGGATGAAAGGTTTAGGCTATGAGCTTGGATTTGTTAAAGAAAGTATAGTTTATCACCACGGCTCATCATCTTCAAAAGATAATAATAAAAAGGAAGGAAATCTCTCTGCTAAAGTTCATTACTTTAATATTAGAAATCATATTCTATTTTTAAAAAAACATAAAAACTTATTTAATTTATTTGGAATTGTTTTTTTTCAAGTACTAAAAATAACATCCTATACTATATATTTCTTAATAAGATTTAGATTTAATAAATTATCGATGGTTTTTAAGGGAATAAAACACAGTCTAAATAACAAATAATATTTCTTGTGATTATAATTGCTTCTTTATTAATAGTACTTTATTTTTTTTTCACAGGCTTTGTGTTAAAAAACACCTATCAAGGCAAGCCCCTATACATACTTTTGTACATCGCTTGTTTTTTACCATTTTATACAACTTTTCAAATTATTGTTTTTAATGCATTTGATAATGTTTTACTGGTTAATCTAATTAAGTATTCAAAAGATTTTGTTTTTTTTACAAGTTTTGTATTGTTTATTCTTGGTACAAGAAAGAGTTTATTAGACACTGAAATTAAGTTATCATTTTTGGATAAATTAATAGCATGTTTTTTACTACTCACTTTTATTTATTTGATAATTCCTTTAGGTGAAGCTGCTTTTTTATCAAAAATAATCTATTCAAAAAATATTTTTTTAATTGGAATTGTTTATTTTTTTGGACGCAAAACAAGATTCCATTCAAAAAATTGGAATTCAATATTAAAAATTATCATAGGATTAACTGCTCTTTCCTTTATTGTTGCTTTTATTGAAAATATAATGGGAATTCATCTTCACTCATTAATTGGATATGCGGACTATAATATGCGTATAAATGACATTGATCCGCAAGGAAACTTTGGCTTAAACTGGTCATTTGAAAGGCAGGGTGCCAATCCTAGATTTGCTTCTTTTTTTGCTGATCCTTTAGAATTTTCAGCTTCTCTTTTACTTTTCTTTTCAGCCTCTCTTTGGTATTATTTGCATTCTAAATTAAGAAACAATAAAATAATTTATTTAGGCTTGATGTTTGTCGTAAGCTATTCTTTTCTATTAGCCTTTTCTAGAGGAGCTATACTAGCAGCTGTGTTAGTTTTATGTTTTGGGCTGTTTATCTCTAAAAATTACAAAATATTATTTACTGGCTTATCGATAGTTTTAATCGCCTTTTTATATAACTTATTTTTTGCATCTGAAGATACAAGGTATTTGATTGAAGACACTTTAACTTTTCAAAACTCCTCTAGTTTAGGACATCTGTTGGAGTGGATACAAGGGCTCTTGTCGATTTACGAAAACCCTTTTGGCGTAGGTCTAGCTATGAGCGGAAATGCTAGTGGAGTCGATCAATCAATTAAAATTGGAGGAGAGAATCAGTTTTTAATATATGGTGTTCAAATGGGTGTTATAGCCGTATTGCTGTATTTATTAATCATCGTAAAATCAATTGTTAATTCATTTATAACATATAAAAGAAATATTAGTGATTCTCACAGTTCAATAAGTTTTATTACTGCCTGCATTAAATTAGGATTAATCATACCATTATTTACTGCAAATGCAGAACTTTATCTTTTCGTAGCATTATTTTCTTGGTATCTTGTGGGGCAGGTGGAAAGTATTTATCTTTCAAAAAAGTCATAATTAAAATAATTAATATTGAAAAGAGTTAAAGTTTTTATTGATGTTTATTATTATAAAGCTGCCCTTTCAGGAATTAGAACCTATATCAGTGAATTAACTTTAGCTGCAGAAATACATGGTTCAAAAAATATTGAATATATTTTTTCACATGATATAGATAAACTATCTAACAACCAACTATTCTTAAACTCAAAAAACCAACTAATTAGATGGCTTTTTCAATTTAATTATTTGATCTGGAAACAGCTTATTTTACCTGTTAAGCTTTTATGGCATAAACCAGATTATTTAATTTGTCCAGACTATATATCTCCAATTTTAAGCTTTAAAACAAAGAAATTAACAGTAATTCATGATTCTTTGTTTTGGGATTACCCTAAAAACTATAGTTCCATTTGGAGAAAATATTTCCTCACACTAATTAACTTAGGAATTGACAATAAAACTCAAGTAATAACCACTAGTAATTATTCAAAGAAAAACCTACTTAAAGTAATTAACAAAACAACTTTAATTGATTATGTGTATCAGAGTTTTGAAAATATTTCAATTCCTAAAAGTAATTTTGAAAGCAAACTACAATTACCAGAATCCTATATTTTACACATTGGTTCTTTTGAAAAAAGAAAAGATTTAATCACTCTTGTTAAAGCATTTCATGTTATTAAAAAATCGGAATCTAATACAAAAATAAAATTAGTTCTAGCGGGTGCTCAAGTTGTTAATGGAAACAAAAAAATAATAAAACAAATCAATAGATA